>JGI1689J12820_1000020_pt1 | contig 49006 bp, 42 predicted proteins | sample PRCRCaboRojoPR_6_FD_12820 | JGI IMG/M metagenome (IMG submission 12820)
ACTCCGGTAGTCTTCGTCACCGATGATTACCTGAATGGTCGCCCTATCGTTTCTGTGGTCTATCTTATAGAGCCCACCGTAGCCGATTGGATCGTTTTCTTCTCCCTTTGAATGAAAGGTGAATACCCGCTTATCGTTCTGGTCCTTCATCACTTCGTACCACTCTTCTACCTTTTCTCGTGTAAAAAGCGAGCCAATGATTGGGCCAAGATGCCGGTTTATCTCGAGGTCGTTTAACCACTCCATGTAATAGTCCAGGTACTGCTTGTCGAGCGGCTTAAAACAGAGCCTTTCGCTTTCGATTACACAATTAGGATTCATTTTAATCTGAAACTATATCCTGGAAGGTTATTTTGTTCCCGTTCTGCTCATTAAAATATTCCTTTATTGCTCGTTTAAACTTATGGGAGGTGCCGTAGGGACCGTTTATCTCTATCGCCTCGTTGGGCTGGGTTCGAAGGATTATCTTGAACGTGGATGACTCTTCGACGATATTGTCTCCATTTCCAGCTTTAGTTACCTTTCCCTCCCTTACTTCCACTCTATAGGACAGGTGTCTTTCTAATAGATCTTCCCTCGTGACATTTTCCTCCAATTTGTCATCAAGGGTTACGGTTTTGTCGGCCTCTTTGTCCTCCACGAGTTTAATTGCCGATGTTATTAGATGGTTGAAGTCCGAGACCTCAAAACCCTCCACACCTTCGAGTTTTCCTAGTAGCCTTACCCTGCCGGGACTTTCCACGTATTCATTGGTATCGAAAAATGGAATTTTCTCCTTTAGGTTCACCTTTCACCACCCCGTTCACTTAAATTAAAAATCAGAGTTACATTCTATCCCGGACGGAAACTTCCAGCTCTTCATCCAGGCCAAACTCCTCTAGGTAAAATTTGTCTAGATCCTCTTTGAATGATTCCACCTTGTCGCGGGCCTCCTCTTCAGTCTCGACTCCGTTGACCTTAAGGACGGTAACTCCGAGCTGTGAATCATCCTGGATGCCGTGTTTCTCCAGAAGCTTTCTCTGTTTTTCCTCGAGCTGCTCTTGTGCCCTCTCCCTTCTGCCGAACGGCCAGAACGGTGACGTATATTCCTGTATGGCTTGCTCTATTGCCGGATCGTCCCATCCGAGGTGATCGGAATCGACTCTAAATTCGACTTCCATGATCCACCTCCAAAAATAGGTTGATAGATATGAGGTGTCCTGATGACTAACGCTAAGAATTTATCCACCGGGTCTTAAAATCTAATTAAGAAAAGGAAATACTTCGCCCGGATTTCTTAATAAAATCATAATATTTACCCTTTAACTTAGATCTATAAAAAACTTAACAGCCTTTCAAAAAGAGGTGGAACATATGTATGTAAAGTTAAAAGAAGGAGAGGGCCATTATCATTACTGCGAAGAACACCTTGAAGAAATGGACAAACAAGATGTTTTGGATAACCCGGACCAAATTAGCGACGACACCTATACAAAACCGGAAGAGTTATGCGAGGAATGTCAGGAATTGGCGAAGGAGGGTCGATGCCATCCGGTTTACGTGGTTACGGGGAGTTTCTCAGATTAAATGTAATTTGATAAATGGGCTTTGACTTTTGCCACAAATAGCAATTAAGTCACGAAAATTTAGTTGATAGCAAAACATCACTACCGGTAAAAATTACTTTAAAAATACGACTGGGACAGGGTTTCCGCGAAGAGAGCAAGTCCGTTTTTAAGGAGTCCTACGAAGGTATATGATGTTACGATAAATCATCCATCTGCAGTGAAAAGATAAAAGTGGGGATTGTTCAGGGAAAAACTTAAGTTTCAAATTCTTCCGATTAATAATAGCTCTGCCCAGTGTTCTTGAGTGCGTATTGGTACACGAGCTGGTATACTCGGAAGAACAGGCTCTAAAGACTTATCGCTAAAAGAATGGAGAAGCCAGCGGAAGTCTCGAGACCTGGCTCAGAAGGGTTGAATTGTATAAACGACCCAAAGAGGAGATGAACGATCCGAGCGTTCCTCCCGAAGGATTTATCTCCAGGTCAATGGAAGTAAGGAGCCTTTATTCCACTGCGAAGATGACTACATGGTCCGAAAAGTTTCAATCGTATTGAGTCACATTTCCACTCCTCGCGCAGTCCAGCAATAAAATACCTTTTTAACGAGATTTTTGGGGCAATTTGCGATAATTAGTTAGAGCGCTAAAATAAGACCGAGGGAGGAAGTAGATACTCGTCTTCAGATAGGAGGAATGGGCAAATGGAACTGATAGAGATCCATCGAACCTGGAACGAAGGGAAAGCGGAACAAATGAAGTCACTTCTGGAAGACTACGATATTTCCTGCTACCTTTCCTCTCACCTCACCCAGTCGGTTATGCCGTTTGCCGGCCAGGAGGAAATTCGAGTCATGGTGCCCGAAGCCAGTGCGGATGAGGCACGGGGTATACTTGAGGGATTTTTTGACCTACAGTCCGGGGAGTAACCAAATAATTTGTTTCGAATCTTAAGCTGGCATATTCACCACCTTTGGCCCATCTCGACAATCGTGTGCTAGAATGAAAGAGTGCTATTTATAAGAAAAACTGATGGAGCTTTTAAGGAAAAAATGATATATTTTAGAGAAAATAAGGTAATTTCGGGAGGCACCCAGAAATGAAGAAAATAAATTTTCAGGACGGTATACCCGACGGCTTTCGATGGCTGAACGAGCCGGAGGAATATCACTTTGATAGTGGGTTGGTAATNAATACCGAACCCGAGACGGATTTCTGGCAGAGAACTCATTACGGTTTTAAGAGAGATAACGGTCATTGTCTGTTAACGGAGCTTGACGAGGGGTTTTCGTTTGCAGCTCATTTCGAATTCGAACCAAGGAACCCTTACGACCAATCCGGTTTGATGGTGAGGATAGATAAGGATAACTGGATAAAGGTTTCCACGGAGTACGAAGACGAAGAAGTAAGTAAACTGGGAGCGGTGGTGACGAACCTGGGGTTTTCGGACTGGTCGTCAAGAGACGTATCGTCAGAAATTGGATCGATGTGGTTCAGGGTAAAAAACAGGGACAACGATTTCTTGATCGAAAATTCGGTCGACGGAGAGGACTGGTCGCAAATGAGGGTAAGCCATCTTCACAGGGAGTCGGAGCGGTTTGACGTGGGGATTTACGCCTGCAGCCCCCAGGACGGAAGTTTTCGGTGCAAGATCGATAACGTTACGGTGGGGGAAAGCGACTGGGATTAGCTAACTATTAGAGCGGTAGATAGTGGTCGGCATTATTAAGAAAATATTTTGAACTTTTGTTAAAGGGGGAAAGGTCAGAGAACTTCGAAGTTAGTTGTTAACTTCGGCCACGGAATTTCTTATCACGAGCTCCGTGCCGACCCTGTAGTTCGACCCGCCTCCGTCCGCGGTCTCGGATTCGATTTTGTCCAGAAGCATGTCGGCCGATTTCGTCCCGATTTCGTAGGAATCCTGTCTGACCGCTGTAACCGGCGGGTTGAGTATCGAAAACCATTCGAAGTCGTCAAAACTTATCAGGGATAAGTCCTCCGGGCACTTGTAGCCTTTCTCCCTCAGTAGCTTGAGCGCTCCCATCGTCATTTTACCGTTCGTGATGAAGACGGCAGTTGGCCTTTTCTTGAGGGAGAGCAGAGTCTTCAGGGCATCCGTGCCACCTTCGATGGTGAAGCTACCCTCGACTATCAGGTTGTCCTGTATCCGAATTCCCTGGTCTTTTAGTGCCTTTTTGTAACCCTCGAGTCGTTCTTCGCTCGAGATTACCTGCCTGACCCCCGTAATAATCCCGATTCTCTCGTGGCCCCTGTCGAGTAAGTGGCTAACGGCTTTGTAGCTCCCCTCGAAATTTTGAGCCAAAACGGTGTCCACGCGATCCTTCAGCTGGTCGATCCAGCGATCTATGAAGACGATCGGCGTCCCCGATTCGATTAACTGGTTCAGTACGTCGTTTCTCTGACCGGTGGGAGCAAGTATAATTCCGTCGGTTGCCCTGTTCTGAAGGTTTTTCAGGTAAACTTTCTCCATCTTTAGTTCTTCGTCGGTATTGCTTACGAAGAGGCTGTAATCGTTTTCAAGAGCTACGTCCTCCACTCCCCTCATTATCTTTGCGTAGAACGGACTCTCGTTATCGGTTATAACCAGAGCAAGCGTGTTGGTCCTGTTGGTTTTTAAACTCTGAGCTACGGAACTTGGTTCGTAATCCAATTCCTGGATAGCTTCCATGACGGACTCTTTCAGCCCGTCGCTTACCGATCTCGGCTCGTTTATCGCTCTGGATACGGTCGCCGTCGAAACTCCTGCCCTCTCTGCAACGTCCTTTATCGTAGGTTTATCCACTATTTGACCCCGACATACAAGATAGCAATTTGTAATCGATTACTGCAAACGTTCAGTAATTATATAATTCTTATCTACTTCCTGCAAATATCTCGCGCTCAAACACAAAACTATTTTCTTTGATCTTCTACTTACGTCCTATCATAGGTTAACAAAACAGCAATATAATTATTCCCGTGCATCAAGGCAAATACGGGGCCTGTTGCATTACTTGACAAAGAACCAGTCATCGTTATACTCTATGTAAACGGTTACAATTCAATCCAACCATAAAAGAAGCGGAGGTGTGTATAGAGGCAAACACAGTATCGTAAAAAGAGATTCGCTCTACCAATTCACACATTAACCCACAAGGGGGTTACTACAAAATGTTCAAAAACTTAAAACTGTCAGGCGTAATGGTGCTGGCAGTCCTGCTCATAGTAAGTTCGTTTAGCATTATTGGGCTGTCCCAGGAATACGAAGGCACCTACGCAATGGTAACGTTTTTAAGAGGTTCGGAGTTCTTTAACTGGGCATTCATGGGGATGAGAGACGCCGCCAAGGCGCTGGACGAGGACATAAAAGTAGAGCTCAGAGGTCCGTCCACCTGGGACGCCACGCAGGAAGCGCAGGCGATCAGGCAGCTGACTTCGAGAGGCGTAGACGGTATTTTGACAACGGCCGGTGCTTCGAAGACGATGGTTCCCGCTATAAATGCGGCAATCAAACAGGGCATACCGGTCGTCGGGTTTGATTCGGATCCTGTATTCAGTAACCGGTTGGGCGTAGCAACCACGAACCAGTTTAACGCCGGACAGAAAGCCGGTGAAGAGGTAGTAGAGTGGTTGGACGGCGAAGGTAAGGTTATCGTCTCGACCCACTTCGGGATCGAATACCTGGAACAGAGGATGAACGGGTTCAAAGCCGGTCTGGAAGGTTCGGACATCGAAGTAGTCCAGACGATAAACGATGAAGGTAAGATTTCCACCGCGGAAAGCAAGATCACCGCTGCGATCCAGAAGAACCCTGACGTGGACGCCATATTCTGTGCCCACGGCAACCCTTCAATCGGGGCAGCCGCTTCGCTGAAGAGCCTGGGTAGAGTTGACGACATAGACATAATGGCATTTGACTTTGCCAAGAAGGTATCGCAGGAAATTAAAGCGGGTAACATCAGAGCGACGGTCGCTCAGAACCCCTACCTGATGGGTTGGTCCGGGATGCTCATGCTTTGGAGCGCCAACCAGGAAACGGGAGTTAAGTCCCGAAACGAGCCGTTTGGCCACGTAGCTCCCACGATCGACACAGGTGTTTCGATCGTATATCAGGACGGAATTGACCAGTTCTTGAACCCGCCAGAATTCGTCTCAGGCGGTTAATGACTTCGGATAATTAACGTAACAAAGCACCGACTTGGAAGCTTCAAGTCGGTGCTTTGTTTTTCACTTCAGGTTAAACGTGGAGATTTCGAAAAAAAGAGTTATTCTTTTCCGGGTAGATTTACGGGAGATTTAAATGGAAACTCGACTAAAAGAGTACGCAAGTAAGCTCAGCGAAGAGACAAATATCGGCCTGATAATTGCTATCGCCATTGTATTCGGGACTCTGAGCATTATGTCTCCTTCTTTTCTGACTTTATCGAACCTGAGAGTGGTGGCGATGAATTACGTCGCCGAGGGGATAATGGCGCTCGGCATGACGATCGTAATAATTTCGGGCGGGATAGACCTTTCCGTCGGGGCATTAATGCCCTTTAGCGCCATTCTGGTGGGAACGTTTTTCAACATGCAGATGGGAATGCCGCTGGCGATAACGCTAACCGTGCTCGTCTCAATCGCCGTCGGCCTCCTGAACGGTTTCATGATCAATCGCCTAAAGGCAGACTCGTTCATCATAACTCTGGCTACCATGATCGGTGTGGGTGGTATGTCCCTGATACTCAGTCGCGGCGGGACCATATCCGGTTTTCCGCTGGGTTTTTCTTTCCTGGGGCTGGGTAGCGTGATAGGGATTCCTTTCCCGATGTTTTTGTTCTTCGTTTTTGCCGTAATCATCGGGATATTGCTGAGGCGGCACAGGTACTTTCACCAGGCCTATTACATCGGAACGAGCACCGAAGCAGCCCGGCTCTGCGGGATCAGGGTCGAACGGTTCAGGCTTTTCGTTTATTCGTTCAACTCACTGCTTGCAGGAGTCGCGGGTCTAATAACTGCCTCTCGTTACTTAAGCGCGGGTCCGACCTTCGGCGTTGGCATAGAGTTGAGGGTAATAGCAACCGTCATAGTTGGAGGGGCAAGCCTGTCAGGTGGCAGAGGGTCGATAGATAGGACGGTACTGGGAATGATCTTCCTCGCTCTGGTCAATAGCATATTCATCCAGCTCGGCCTGCCGACTTACTGGAAGCAGGTGGTATTCGGCGTAGTGGTTATTGCCGCAGTCATGATAGAGAGGTACCTGAGGGTTAAGAGGACCGACGCGGAAGAATCCTGGCAGGACTTTATGCTTACCAGCAGGTAATCGAGATGAATATTCCAAAGCAAAGGAATTTTTCAAATTGGTGGGAGATTAAATGCAAGAGGCTTTAAGAATTCTGAAAGAGAAGCGAGAAGCCCAGCTAATACTGATTAACCTGGTTATTGTCGTACTGTTGACGATATTTTATCCGTCCAGCTTCCCGAACCCGGGAAACCTCCGGGCTCTGGGTGTGGGGATGGTCTACGACGTGCTGGTTGCAGTTGGCATGACCTATGTCCTGATCCTCGGCGGACTGGATCTCTCCGTCGGGTCGAACGTCGCGCTGACCAGCGTGGTGACGACCCTGTTGCTGGCAAAGTGGGGAATAGCAAGCGTGCCCGTAGCCATCACGATGGGTCTGGGGCTCAGCGCGGCCGTGGGGGCGATTAACGGGGCGATAATAACGAGTTTTAGCCTGAACCCGTTTATAGTTACCCTCGGGATGATGGCTATTGCCAGAGGCGCTGCCAGGGTGCTCAGTGCCGGATTCTTCATTACCGACTTACCCAAGAGTTTCGAAATTCTCGGCAATGCCTCGGTTTTTGGGATTCCGCTTCAGATAATATTGACCCTGGTTATCATTGCGGTTTTCGACTTTCTGGTGAGAAGGTGGTCCATACTAAACCAGGCTTACTTCGTGGGGACCCAGCCCGATAACGCCGAAACCGTTGGGATAAACGTCGGCAGGGTCATCTTCGTTGGTTTCATTATAAGCGGTCTGTTCTCGGGGATTTCGGCGATATTCTTGTCCTCGCACATCGGGATAGGGTATTCTCAATTCGCCGGCGGTATGGAATTACGAGCCCTGGCGGCTGCGGTCGTGGGCGGGGCCGACTTCACCGGCGGCAAGGGTAGCGTCTGGGGTACGTTCCTCGGAGTTTTACTGCTTGCGCTCGTGGCAAACGGGTTCGTCCAGGTCGGCCTGTCAGCTTACTGGGAGCAGGTAGTCAACGCACTTATCCTGATTATAGCAATATGGGCCGCTTCGTTTTCCGAAAAGTAAACGACGTGATTACTAAAGATAAATGATTTGTCTTATTGGAGGTTAAACATGAAGTCTTTTAACTGGCATCAACCAACTGAATTATTATTCGGATGGGGAAGGCTGGACGAGGTGGGCGAGCTGGTGGACCTTCACGGAAGCAGATGTTTGATGGTCACCGGCCACACTTCGGAAGCCAAGTACCCGATCTACGAGCGGGTAAAGAAAGCCCTCGAGGAAAAAGGGGTAGAAGTATTCCATTTTGACGGGGTGACGACGAACCCGACAACTGATATAGTCAACGAGGGCAGCGAGATCGCAATGAAAAACGATGTCGACGTCGTGCTCGGTGTAGGCGGAGGTTCCAGCATGGATACCGCCAAGGCCATAGCGGTTGGGGCCTCGCACGAGGGAGAAGCCTGGGACTATCGCCTGTTCACCGAGAAAGAAATTACCGACAAAACCTTACCGATAATTACCGTGACCACCACTTCAGGAACCGGTTCCCAGGTTACGCCTGTCTCCGTAGTTACCAACTCCCGGGAGAAGTCGAAGTTCGCTCTGGTCGATACGCAGCTTTGCCCGGAAGCGAGCATCGTCGATCCGGAGCTGATGGTTACGGTGCCCCGGCACGTGACTGCTTCTACCGGATTCGACGCCTTCGCCCATTCGTTTGAGACCTATATCCACGACGACGCCTCGCCTTACACGGATCTTCTGGCAAAGGAGTCGGTCGAGCTGATAGTCAAGTACCTGCCGGTAGCGATGAGCCACCCGGACCACGAGCTTGCCCGGAAGAAGCTTGCCTGGGCGGATACTCTGGCTGGGATCTGTATATCCAATGCGGGGACGACTTTGCCGCACGGAATAGGCATGGCTATAGGGGGACATGCACCCGACGTGCTGCACGGAGAGGCGCTGTCCGTAATCTATCCCGAGTTCTTCCGGTACACTTATTCGGCTAATATTGAGAAGTTCGCCGCTATAGGCCGAGTGCTCGATCCGGAGCTGGAAAAGGAATACGACGAAGTGGCTGCCAGGAAATCTTGCCAGGCAATGGATGACTTCCTGAAGGAGATAGGCATGTACTTCGACCTCAAAGGACTCGGCGTGCCCGAAGGCGAGCTCGAGGCAATTGCCGACGATTCGGTGGAGCTGCCGGATTACGAGGTGAACCCTCGAGTGGCGACGAGGGACGAAATTTACGATATTATAGAAAAAGCTTACGATAGAGCCGGTTAAACCAGCTAGTAGCATTACCCTGACTACATTAAGGTGGTAAAGTTGACATCAGACGAAACCAACAAAGAAGAGAGAGGACAACCCATCCTGTCGGCCAGCGGAATAACCAAGCATTTCGGGGGAATTCACGCCCTGGAAGGCGTAGACATGGACCTGTACGACAAAGAAGCGCTGGCGCTGCTGGGGGATAACGGTGCGGGTAAATCCACGCTCATCAAAATTATATCGGGTGCTCTCGATCAGGACGAAGGGGAGATCGTGTTCAACGGAGAACCGGTGAGGATAGCCGACCCGAACGACGCCAAGGAACTGGGCATCAAGACGGTCCACCAGGACCTGGCACTTTTTACGTTGCTCGACGTTACGTCGAACTTATTTGCCGGCGAGGAGAAGACCAGGTTTGGCTTCCTTCAGAAAGGTAAGATGGACGAGGACACCGACGAGATTCTGGAAGAGCTCCGGGTATCGGTTAAGTCCTTGCGCCAGAGAGTGGGGTCACTCTCCGGAGGCCAGAGACACGCCGTAGCTATCGGCAGAGGGGTTTACGTGGGGCACGAGCCGAGCGTGATTATAATGGACGAACCTACCGCGGGCCTGGGTGTGGAGGAAAGTAAGAACGTAATTCAGCTTCTAAAGGACCTAAAGAAGAAGGTATCGGTTATCTTCATAACCCACAACATGGATTACGCTTTCGACGTCGCTGACAGGGCACTGGTGCTGGCGAGTGGACGAGTAGCGGGCATGGTCGATATGGATGAAACGACCGAGGAAGAGATAGTCGGGATGATGATGGGAAAGATCAAGAAGACCTGAACGCGAGCAGTCTTTTGGGTTTGATAAAAATACCGGAGATTACTTTGACCGGAAATAGGTACCGGCTGGCTCGACTTATGCTGGCCGGAAAGTAATAAAGACTGAAAAAGTTACTTTTATTTTTCTATGATTTCTGTAACCTTATTAACGTCATGACACGAATACTGAGTTTAGGGGAAGCGCTTATAGATTTCGTACCGCAGGACTCCGGCGTCTCGCTGGACAAGGTCTCCGGCTTCTATAAAAGGTTTGGCGGTGCACCGGCAAACGTAGCGGTCGGGCTGGCGAACCTGGGAGCCGACGTGGGGTTTATCGGCAAGGTGGGGCAGGATAGCTTCGGCGATTTCGTTGAGGAAAAGTTCAAATCGGAAGGCGTCAACGTGGATCACCTCTACAGAACGGCCGAGGCAAATACGACGCTCGCCTTCGTATCCTTAACCTCCGCCGGCGATCGCGACTTCATATTCTACCGCGATCCGGGCGCTGACGAACTGCTGGATCCGGCCGAGATAGACGAACGATACATAGGGGAGTCCGACGTGTTGCACTTCGGTTCAATATTGCTGACCAATGACCGGTCGAGAAAGGCGACTGAGAGAGCGATTGAATACGCAAAAGATAACGGACTTGTAATTACTATGGACCCAAACGTCCGGCTCAACCTGTGGGACGACATATCTCGGTTAAAGAATCTGGGTCTGGAGTTTCTGCGAAAAGCGGATATAGCTAAGTTGAGCGAGGAAGAGGTAGAGTTCTTCACTGGTGAATCGGATCTTAGGTCGGGTACTGACGAGATAACCAGACTGGGACCGGAGCTTGTCGCAGTCACGCTCGGTCCGGACGGTTGCCTGCTGAACTACGGGGGAGAATATCGAAGGATAGACGGCCACGAGGTCGACGTCAAGGATACGACCGGCGCGGGAGACGGGTTTATGGCCGGTTTTCTCTATAAACTCTTCGTGCTTTCCGACGGTCTAGCCGAGACGANNATCGAGCAGGTTGCCGATGCACTTGAGTTCGGCAACGCTACGGGGGCGCTGACGACAACGGACTACGGCGCGACCTCGGCTTTTCCCGATCCCGCCAGGGTAGAACGGTTCATCGCGGACTCGAAGAAGGCTTAGCCCCATCCCGTAATCTCTGACAGGCCGTTCAGACTCGACACCTTCACCGTCGGAAGGTTGAGTGTAGTTTGCGACCAACACCAGAACCCAATCTGCACCTTACATATCGATGGCCGGGGATTTCAATACTTTCAACGCTTACGTAATTTCCATAATCTTCAATATTTCACCACAAAAATTATCGAATTCTTCTGACGAGCTTTAGCTGACTTATCCGAATCTTGACCTGACTTTTCAGGGTCTGCGGGAAGTTTTTTGCTTGTATTTTTTCTCAAATGCATATATTATAGATGATATAGAACTATTCACCTCATAGGAGGCGGTAATGTTGGGTATCAGAACTAGTTATCTCAGGTGGCTTGTAGTAATTGGGGTACTTTCACTCGCGCTCTCCTTTTTGCTTGTGAGCAGCGTGGCGGTTTACGGGGAGGACGAAGACGTGGTGCGGGTACGAGCCCGCGGAGGAAAGGACATCGACAATATGGATCCCGCTCACCATATCGGCAACGAGGAGTACAACATCAACCTGGCGCTTTACAGCCGATTGATGAGGTACAAACCGGGATCGAAAGAACTGATGCTGGATGCGGCCGAGTCGATCGACGTCAGCGAAGACGGTACGGTTATTGAATTTAAGTTAAAGGAAGGTATCAAGTTCCACAAAGGTTACGGAGAGATGACCGCGGAAGACGTGAAGTTCTCCTACGAACGGATCATCGATCCCGAAGAAAATTCCGAGATGAAGTTCGAGTGGAAAACGCTCGAACGCGTTGAGGTAACGGGTAAATACTCCGGAAAGATCGTACTGTCGGAACCACTTGCCTCCCTGTGGACGACCACCATTCCCTACTCTTCGGGAGCGATAATAAGCAAAGAGGCTTACGAGGACAAAGGTGGCGACAGGTTTGCCACGAGCCCGATAGGTTCGGGACCTTACTACTGGAAGGAGTGGCAGCCGAGCCAGAAGATCGTCCTGGAAAGGTTTCCGGATTACTTCGGCGAGCAGCCGGATTTCAAAACGATAGAAATATATCCCATGGAGGANGTAAAAGTCGCGGAACTCGCTTTTGACCGTGGTGAGCTGGACGAGACAAGCATATCGCTCGATTCGATTCAGCGGTACGAGGGAAAAGACGGGGTGGATATCCACTTCCTGACAAACCTTCGCTACCACTGGTTCGGAATGAACGTTAAGGAACCGCCCTTTGACGACATCAAGGTCAGAAAGGCGGTAAGGCAAGCGATTAACATAAACGAAGTTATTCAGGGCGCTTACAACGGTGTGCCGGACAGAAACGACTGTATGTTACCGGATGAAATCCTCGGTCACTGGGAAGGTTGCCCTACCCACGAGCAGAATTTGGACAGGGCAAAAGAGCTTATGGAAGAAGCGGGTTATCCGGACGGTTTCGAGACGACCATATATATTTACTCCGGCGGCAAACCCGAAATGGCCGCTCAGATCATCCAGCAACAGCTGCTAAATATAGGGATAAATACCAGAATCAAAGCGGTGGAGAACGCCTACGAGTCCGTCGGTAAGAAGTCGGTTCCGGGCGCACATTACTTCACCTACTCGCTGACTCTCGACCCGGGTTACTGGTTCGAATGGTTTACCTGCGATCAGGTCGGCAAGTGGAACTACTGGAAGTGGTGTAACGAGGAGTTCAGCGAACTATCGGAAAAGGCGAGCAAGATAATGGACAGGGAAGAGCGGGCGGAAATGTACGTGGAAATGCAGAAAATAATCGACGAGGAAGTACCCGCCGTTTCCGTTACGAATGGCGCTAACGCCCACATAAGCGACGACGACGTAAAGCCTGTTTATCTGGCACAGTACTCGCAGTACCAGTACTGGGAGAAGGAGTAACCGATATCTGAGTATATCATATAATTTGAAGGTTAATTAGATCGGAGCAGTAGCCAAGCGCCGACTTTTCGCGGCAGTTATTCAAGAACGGTTCATGCAAGCTACGAACATCAGGTCGGCGCTTTTTGTTTTCCGAGCCGGTATCCGTATTGCCGGTTTAATCCATAACAAGTTAAGATAATTATTTTGTCTCAGGTCTTTCACCAACGACGGATTTATTCCTCTNGTCCTTCCTCGCTGGGGAAATTGACCTCATGTTTTGCCGAACGGTTTCCAAAGCTTAAATTAATTTTACAAAGTTGTTTCTCCACTATCGCCAGGTAAGGGGCGAGAAGCTTGTGGGTAAGTTAACTTTAACCGAACAGTCTATTTACATTTGGAGTTACGTCCGTGACTATTGCTATTGAGTAGTTGTGAGATGAGCGGCGGTAAAACGATGCGATAAATTAATTTCTGATTAAACGAGGACAGGTGCTGAATATGAAATCCCAAGGCCTGAGAAAGTACGGAAGCCCGCCCTTTCGGTTGGCAGTCATCCATGGAGGTCCCGGCGCACCGGGGGAAATGAAGCCGGTTGCCGAGGAGTTGAGCTCCGGTGTAGGGGTACTGGAGCCCTTCCAGACCGAGCTATCCATCGAGGATCAGGTAGACGAATTAAAGGATACTTTGGAGAAGGCCGGCGATATCCCCGTAACGTTGATCGGCTACTCCTGGGGTGCCTGGTTGAGTATTATCTTCTCCGCGATTTATCCAGCCCTCGTCGAGAAGATCGTTCTGGTCGGAAGTCCCCCGTTCAGGGAAAAGTACGCCGACCAAATTGTCGATGCCCGACTTAAACGTCTCGGGGAAACAGAAGGAGAGGAGCTGAGGAGTCTAACGGGCAGGCTGGACAAATCCGGCGAAGTTGGAGAAGAGTATCTGACCCGGTTGGGCGAGCTGGCTAAAAAGGCCGATTCGTACGATCCGATTTCCACCGGGGACGAGCTGGAGGATATTGAGGTGCAACCCGAAGTTTATCGACGAATCTGGACCGAGGCTAGGGAGGTAAGGCGGAGTGGCGAGTTGCTTGAACTGGCCCAGCTGGTAAAATCTCCGGTAGTTGCGATCCACGGCGATCACGACCCCCATCCGGCCGAAGGTGTCAGAGAGCCCTTATCGCAAAATGTTAATGACTTCCGGTTCATCCTGCTGGAAGAGTGCGGCCATACGCCCTGGATCGAAAGCAACGCCAGGGACAAATTCTACGTAATTCTGAAAAGCCTGATCCCCTGAGTTAACGGAGAAAGGGTTGTCAGGGTGGAGGCAAATTACCTAAGCCGGCCTGATTGATTTGGCTCCATAGTTTGCACTTGATCCATGTGGCTTTTGAGGGCTGATTTAATTAAACTTCAAAATTGATTTATATCCTGGATAAATATACACTTAATTAGTTTGGATAGCAGGTTTAGAGAATGAAACCTAAGGAGGTATAGTGATGAGTGGTTTTACCAAGTTTACAGTTTACGGTCTTTTATTGATCTTGATAGGTGGCTTGCTTTACGTCGGGATAAGTTATCACGGACGGATAAGTTCAAAAATAGAGCAGGACGCAATCACTCCCGTTGAGGATAGACTCGAGGAAGTAGAGAATACTCTCGAAAACAAGGTGGAGTCTTCCGTCGTCGATCCCCTTAAATCCAGGGTCAGCGATCTGGAGAGCAGTGTGGAGGGACTTACCCAGAAGATCGACGCCAAAGCGGAGAAGGACGTAATAGATCCGTTAAAATCTAGCGTTGAGGACCTGAAAACGAGGGTCGGTGAACTGGACAAGAATATGAGTTCCCTGGAAGCGGATCTTAAAAAGAAAGTCGACGACGTAGAAAAGGGCCTGAAAAACGAGGTTTCTTCCCTGTCGACCGATATTAAACGGATTAAGTCCCAGGTGAAAAATATCTCGAGCGCGATGAATTCTGTCGAGAAGAGCCTGGGCCAGCTCGAATCGAAAGTAACGGGACTTGAGGAGAAAGTCCAGACTGGATCTGAATCCAACGGTTAAGGAGTTCGAAAACTTTATGCAATCAATAGGGGTCGGGTGTTATCCGGCTCCTATTGATTGATCTTCCTCCCGGCACGTTATCCTATTTTACTACTCTTTTTGTAGCGGAGGTCGTCAGACCTCCAGGTTTTATTTGCAACCAACCACCCCCGGCGCAGGTACTGGGGATTGCTATGTCTGGCTGCAGAAACAACAAAGGGAGTCCCCGCGCCCCCGTTAGCACCGGACCAACCACCCCGGCACGGGGACTCGGGTTGCTTTTATTGCGGCGAAATAGTATAAAAGTCCATATCTAGATGAGTTAAAATCATTTGTCAATGTGGAAGAGGACTTCAGACCTCCGGGTAGTAATTTCACCCTACCGTACCTGTTATCCCGGAGAATCGTTTACAACCACAGGTGAAGTGGTTATCTCTTATACCCACCTTTAAAGCTCCTAATGGTGCCGAAGCACGCCAATCAGCCGAGTTAAGATGGAACATCCAGGCAACTTGTATGTAAATTCCAAAAAATGTAATATAAGGTTTATCGGAAAATTATAGATGTTCTTAAAGGAGGAACCAGATGATTGGTAAAAGGCTCGCTATTGGAACTTACCTTCTCCTCGCCCTGTTTACTCTGGTTTTCGTCGAACCAGCCCTCTCTCAGGGAGAAGACAACCTACCACCAGCCAAAGAAGATGTCGTAAAAAGTTACTGCGCGATATTCGGTGCGAAAACCCAGGCAGAACTATCGGCTTCGGTGGACGATTTATTTGCGATTGCGCGGGATATGGTGGTCGAATCACTAGAAATAAAAGGGGTAGACCAGAACTGGGCAATAAGCGTGAGGTCCCTCCGGCACGATTTACTTCAGGCTAACGAGGACCAACTAGACGGAGACAGGACCAAAATAGAAACTCTGACGGGAGAGTTTAAGCCCTCGCTGGCCGATTCAGTCTGCGAATGGGCTCGCTTGCTTGGAAAAGACGATACGAAAAAGGCAAATAATTACGCACGCTGGGAGGTAGTGGGTAATATAACTAAAATCGGCCAGTCGGTTGAGACCGGTTTTTACAAAAACGTCTTAAAGCAGCTCAAAAACCTGGCGGAGACGAAAATTCCGGAACTAACGGAGGAAGAAAAGGAAAAGAAACTCGAGGACACTCTTGAGCAGGTTAAGGTGTGCAAGGAAGGTTGCGAGTTTTCCGAACTGGAGAAAGCGGTGTCCGCCACAAAGCCGGGCGGGGTCATAATTATTGAAGCGGGAGTATACGATGTAAATACTACGATAGAGAAAGACCTTACCGTAAAGGGGTCAGGTAAAGAAGAGGTCAAGTTGCAGGGGAAGGAAGAGGGCCATCCGGTTTTGATCATAGGTTCTTCTGCCGTGGTCAAGTTATCCGACCTAACGGTCCAGTTCGCAGTAGAGAGCGATAGTGAAGATAGCTGCGCAAGCAAGGTAAAAGGGCTCTGTCCGCACGGTATTTACGTGAAAGGGAGCGCAAACCTGGAACTTGTCGAAGTATCTATATACGGAAACTGGAAAGGAGTCAGGTTAAGCAATAACGCTTCGGTTGTGGTTGAGAAGAGCACGATCTCCCGGAACCGTTATTACGGATTTCATCTAACTGAAAATTCCTCACTGAATATAACCGGCTCCAAAATTTCCGAGGGCAGTGCTGGGATATATCTGAAAGACTACGCAGTTGCCGAGATAAGGGACTCGATCATGGAAGATTTTGGAAACGGTTTCTTCCTCTGGGACGGGTCCAGTGCCACGGTGAAAAACTGTAAACTGGTAAGGATGGAGTTCGGTGCGTTTCTGAATGACCGGGCAAAGATCAAGTTACTGGATAACGAGGTAATTGAAGTGGAGTCATTTACCTTCAATACTCCGATGTTTTTCTCGGGTAAAATCGAAAAATCCGGAAACACCTTTACGATTGAAGAACAAGAAGACGAAGAGCAACCAGAGAAGGGGCCTCAGCTGGAAATACTGGACTGGGAACTGTCCCGGGGCGATAACTGGGTCTGGGTAAAGGGCAGGGCTAGGAACGTCAGTGGAAGCAGCCTGGTTATCGCGGAGGTAAAAGGTCTCTTCTACGACGGACAGGGCAACCTGGTAACAACTATGACGGCTACGACTGTAGGGTTGGGTGACGGGGAGGTCTGGGATTTCGAGATCTCGGCCTACGTCGATCCGAACAGGGTCGATAGAGTGGAAGTCGTCGAAGGTGAGTCCAGTGGAAGTCTGTTCTGAGGTTACGATTTCGAATAATGGCTGAGAATAATTCGACCGGGGATTACAGATTACCAGCGCTGTATCATTATTAAGCTTGCTGATAATGGACCAGGCGTTCCCGTAGCGGGCCTAATAGGGATACTCCGGGTCCGACCTCTTCCAGGTTGGAAAATTGAAACGAAAACCCGGTTAGAGGTACCAATCGGAAAAGGTTGCCGTTATGGGTTTTCCCCGGGGCAGTATTGCTGACACAACCGCCCCAGGGTGAAGATAACTAATGAAAAATTAAACTTAAACTGCTGGAGTATAAAACGGTCGGCTTGCAGGCGAGTTGCTTTTATTTGCCCTTAACATCGATAGCCAAGCGCCAATGATACAGGTTAGTGAGTTTCGAGCCCCCCACTGATATTAATCGCCTGCCCTGTCATCCATTCGGTAGCCGGTGATGCCAGGAATCCCACGACCTCGGCGACGTACTCGGGCTGGCCGAACTTCCCCAGGGGGATCCCGGCGATGGCTTCCTTTTCTATTTCTTCTTCCGACCTGTTGGCTGCTTCTGCCCACTGCTCAAGAAAAGCCCAGTGCATATCCGTCTCTATGTAGCCGGGACATACCGCGTTGACATTTACCCCGTCTCCTGCAACCTCTTTTGCCAGTGCTCGGGTAAAGCCTACCACTCCGTGTTTTGCTGCCGAATAAGCTACCAATTCTGAGTAACCTGATTTACCCGCGTCGGAAGAAATATTTATAATGTTTCCGTGACCTCTATCGATCATCCCTGAAAGGAACTCGTAAGTATACATGTACATGCTGTCCAGGTTAAGCGCCATGTAGCGGTTCCAGTCTTCCAGGTCCATCTCCGTGAACTTGATCGCCTCGAAAAGGCCGACATTGTTTACCAGTACGTCGACACGACCGAATTCCTCTTTTGCCTTTTTGGACACCTGCTGGACGTCTTCCTCGTTTGTGGCATCGCCAACGGTTACTAGAGCCTCACCTCCGCCCGACTCTATCGCTTCCGCGGTAGACTTTGCTTTGTCACCGTCTATATCGTTTACTACCACCTTTGCTCCCATTGCTGCAAGATGTTTTGCTATTGCTTCTCCGTTGCCCGCTCCGGACCCCGTAACTAAAGCCACTTCTCCGGCTAATCGACCATCTGACATTTACTATACCTCCCAGGTGTATTTTGATTTATGCCCAGTCTTTTAAATCTAATTCGTCTAATTTTTCTTTTTTGGGTCTACCTTCCGAATCCCAGCCCCTTAGAGAGTAATACTCATCGAGCATTTCCTGGAACTCTTTTTCAGTAATGAAGTTGCCACTCGCAGGGCCCTCGCCCCCCAGAGGTTTTTTCATCCTTTCCGGTAATTTGTCGTCCTCCCGGGAGAACCCTTCCCTTAAGTTGAACAAACGCGTAAGGTTCCAGATTCTTTCCCCGGTAACCTTGAGTTCTTCCTCCGAAAGATCGCGCTCGAAAGCGGATAGCCAGTCACTAATATGGTCCAGTTGATAAGCTGTAAAATCACAGGTAATTAAGGAATAAGTCAAGCTGCGAACGTTCTGATCGGGAATCACGGCTGCCGCATGCCCTTCTATAGAGTAAGGATCTCTCTCATTACCCAGAGCATCCGTTCCTATGGGATAAGCCCGCTGGTGGCAGGCACCTCTGTCGCTGGTGGCGTAAGCGAGCGCCATGCTGAATGACCCTCTGGGCTCAAACGACGGAAGTTCGAGGCTTTTGACTTCAACAGCCGCTTCCCTGGCTGCCCCACCAATTTTTTCACCAGCACGCCTGGTGCCTTCGGCCAGCAAATCACCCAATTCTTCTCGATGGGCAACTTTTTCAACCAGTTCGGCAGCTTTTTCTCCGTCCCCAAAACCGATAGAATAATCAATCAAACCCTTTTCCGAAGTTTCCATAGTCCAGCTAATTACGTTCCCCGTGCTGATAGTGTCCAGCCCCAGGCTATCACATAGGTTGCCTATCCTGGAGACTTCCTCAAGGTTTCCTATTTGAGGCAAAGACCCGTTCATTACAGTTGTTTCGTACTCCGGGCCTTTATGGGTTTCCCATTCGTTATCGGTTCCCGGGAAAAACTTTAGGTTGTAGCCACAGGCGATCGGACATAGGTAACAGGATTGCCTGCCGGCAACCACCTCCGCCACTGCCCCGTCATCGATCTCGTCTGCTCCAGCAAACCTCCCCATTGTCCAGTTCCGGGTTGGAAGCGCGCCGGCCTCGTTCATCGGGTTGAGTGTACCGATCGTCCCGGCGTTTCGGGCCCATCTGGTGTTTTCGCTCGACCGGAGGTAGTCCAGTTGTTCTTTCCGCAATCCGGGGAGGTCGGGTAGAGAATCGGGCTTGTCCAGTTTTCGGACAAAGATCGACTTCAAGTTCTTAGACCCCATCACTGCCCCGGCACCTCCTCGCCCGGCGTGGTGTTTGCCTCCGTCGGAAGATATGGTGGCAAACTTGACCAGGTTCTCCCCGGCCGGTCCGATAGACGCTTCCAGAAAATCCTCTCTGGCGTTACCCATCTCCCTTGTCGTACTCCCCCAGTAGTCTCTTCCGTCTTCCAGTTTTATTTTGTCCTCGTTTATTGTCAGTACTAGCGGATGATTTGCCTTTCCGGAGACCATAATTGCGCGATATTCTGGTAGGTTAAACCTCAAATGGGAGGGGAAATGCCCACCCGAGTAGCTATCGAGAAAGGTCCCCGTCAAAGGTGATTTCGTAACTACACAGTACCTGGAAGCGCCTGGAGCTAACCCGAGGAACGGACCCCAAGCCAAAATCAAATTATTTTCAGGTGAGAGGGGGTCAACCCCGGATCGATTTTCTTCGTGGAGAAGGGCTGCGCCCAGACCTTTACCGCCAATGAATTTTTCCAGCCAGCCATCAGGTATCTCTTTCGTAGTGACGGACTCATTTGACAGGTTAACTTTCAACAGGTTCTTTTGGTTGATATTTCTCACCTCCCTTAATGCTTTAATATAGAAGCCAGTAGGTGGGGAAAATCGGTAAATATACCGTCCACCAAAGAATTTTTGACGAGATGCCTGAGGTCGTCTTCCTTGTTTACGGTAAATACGTTGACACTGTAATCCTCTCGCGCCGCCTCGAGTTCTCTCAGGGTAGCGATAACCCGGTCTTTTTCAAGTGCTGACGCGGCAACGTTGAGTGCCCGGGCACCGGTTTCTCGCATGACTTTAAGGATATCGGGCTCGAGTTCTTCAACCAGAAGGGCGGTCGAAATACCCGGGTTCAGCTCGCTGACAGATTTTACTAGTGAGTGATCAAAAGAAGAAATTACTACGACGTCCTCCATGTCCATTTCTTCAACAAGCCGGACGATCCTTTTTGCAATGAGGTTGGTTGTTTTTTTTACCGGTTTTATTTCCAGGTTTACTTTCCACTCGAGGCGCTTCGTTAACTCGAGTCCATCCCTCAGCGTTGGGACTTTAACTCCTTTGAACCGATCAATTTCCGGCTGTGGAATTTTTCCCCCACTTATTTGTTCGAACGGGTCGGTATCGACAAACCAGCTGCCCGCATCCAGTCGGTTTATCTCGTCCAGCTTAAAGTTGCTTACCGCATAACTATCTCTACCCGGGTAAACCGTTTCTACATCGGTTGTTCTCACTAGAGTGTCGTCATGCATGAGCACCAAACGACGGTCTTTTGTGAACTGGACGTCCGTCTCCCACATATCCGCGCCGGTTTCGTATGCTTTGCTTGCCGCCAGTAACGTATTCTCCGGGGCGAGACTCCTTGCTCCCCTGTGAGCGATATTCGTGATTTCTTCCTTCTTTTTTTGGTTATTAGTGTCCATCGTTGCGTTAGCCCTGTAATTCCCTCCCGTCAAGAATATGCTTGTAGAAAATATCGCTACGATAATTGTGGTTACGATCTTCCAGTACTGGGTCGAAGGACTGTTTATCATCTCGGTAGATGTTCAATTTTGAAAAATAACTACCCGGAACCAACTTATTTTTCTTCTTTCAGCGCAAACCCCTTCATGAACTGCTCCTGGAGAATCAGAAATATTATTAGGGGCGGTAACATCGCTATAATTGAACCGGCCATCGCCGGGCCCCAAGGTTTAACCCCGGCCCTGCCGGAACCGGTCAACATTTTTAAGCCTAGCTGGATCACTTGTTTGTTGTCCGATTGCATGATTATTAGTGGCCAGAGGTACTGGTTCCACATATAAATGAACTGGATCACTGCGAGGGCGCCGATAGTATTCATCGACATGGGTACGAGGATCTGAGTCATAAATCTAAATGGTCCAGCTCCGTCCACTCTTGCTGCGTCCGCAAGGGAATCAGGTATCGACTGGAAGTGCTGACGAAACAGGAAAGTTCCAGTTGCGCTCGCGAAAAACGGAAAAATCATCGCGTAGTACGTATCCGCCAGCCCCAGATTATTGACTAATTCGAAAAGCGAAACTATCCTTACCGGTACGGGCAGCAACAGCGTGAGTAGGATTATAACGAATATCAAGCTCTTGAAGGGGAAGTCAAAATATACCAAAGCTACGGCGGCGAAGAGAGAAATGATCGTCTTACCTACGGTTACGGCAATCGCGATGATCGTACTGTTGAGCATTAGACGCCCAAGGTTGTATTGAGTCCAGGCTACGGTAAAGTTGCGGATTATGGCATTGCCCGGAAGGAATTGAGGTGGGTAGTTGAGGATCGTTGAGGTAGACTGCGTGCTGGCGATCAGGGCAAAGATAATTGGAGAAGCCATAAGCAAAACCAGTAGCATCAGGCCGACATGGGTGAAGAAAGTGGCAAGCTTATCTCGCATCTTAGGACTAACCACCGTAGTACACCCCCTTGCCAGAGGTCTTGAACTGGATAAGTGTTAAAATAGAAACGAGAACGAAGAGCAGTAAGGATTGGGAGGCAGCGATACCTGACCTGAAATACTGAAACGCGTCGCGATAGAGGTTAAAGATCATTATGTTAGTTGCTCCAGCGGGCCCCCCTTTCGTCATGATATCTATAAGGGCGAACGTCCTGAAGAAGGAGTATATCATGTTCATTACCACGAGAAAAAATATCGTAGGGGAGAGTAAGGGTAGGGTAATATGCCAGAACTTCTGGAAGACGTTAGCTCCATCTACGTCGGCAGCTTCGAGGAATTCGCCGGGTACGTTCTGCAAACCGGCGAGAAAAAATATTATGTTGTAACCAAGGTTTTTCCAGGTCGCTGCCACGATAACCATGAACATAGACAGAGGGCCACTGGCAAGCCAGTCGGGCTGAACCCCGAAAAGAACCTCTATTACGTAGGTCAGCATCCCTGTGTTGGGGTTGAACAGGAAAAGCCAGATCGTCCCTGCTATTGCTGGTGATAGTGCATACGGCCAGATCAGGCCTGTCCGATAGAGTCGAGCGCCACGGACTTTCCTGTTTGCGAGCAGGGCAATTGCCAGACCAATTACCAGCCCCCCTACTACTACGCTAAAAGAAAAAATGAAGCTTTTCCCCACTACGGCGTGGAATTTGGGAGAAGTGAACAGATCAACGAAGTTTCCCAGACCGTTAAATACCTTCTTTCTCCCCATAAACAGGGTTTTATACAGGCTTAACCGAAAACTCATCCCTGCCGGGTAATAGAGGAATAAAACGCTAACGATTAGCGTTGGAGCTAAAAATAGTAGTGGCAATAGCTTGCCAGGATATTTTGATTTCATATTACCTCCAGTGGGTTATCGGAAAATGGGCGGGACAAGCTTCGCCCCGCCCATTCGAAATCCGTAGCCAAACTGAAAACTTAAGGCTAACTATCTATCGTTCAGATTAAGAAGAGACTATCTCCTGGTATTCTTCCATGGCATTTTCAGCCTCTTCGTCTGCCTGAGCAAGTGCTTGATCAACAGAGGTACCGCCCATAACTCTCTGGAACGCTTCCTCCACTATCGTTCTTATCTGTCGGAAAGGACCAATTAGCGCACCGGCCGTTGCGGCGTTGCTTTTTGTGTCGAGAAGTTGATCAAAGGCCGTGCGAGAGTTTGGTGACTTTTCGAACCAGCCTTCTCTTTCCAGTATATCAACTGCGCTCTTTCGGATCGGGAAGTAGCCCGTTCCTTTGTGCCAGCGGATTGAGTTCTCGATGTTACTCATCCAGAGTGCGAACTCGACAGCTGCTTCCAGCTGAGCTTCAGAGTGGCCTTCAGTTATCCAGAGGTTACCGCCCCCGATGACTTCTCCGTTTCTCTCTGTGCCTTCGGGAATCGGCAAGTAAGTAGTACCAAGTTCGAAGCCGTTTTCAGCTGCGTTCTTTTCCATTCCGGTTACGTCAGAGGTGGAGGTTATTTCCATTGCAACGGTTTCACCGAGGAAAAGAGAATTGGCCTGGGCCCAAGCTTCCACGCCGGGGTTTTTCCAGAGCCCTTTGTCGTAAAGCTCCTTCCACCAGGTAAATATTCTCTTTGCCTCCTCGCTTTCCAGATAAATTTCCGTTGGCCGGCCCTGTCGACCGTTACCGTTATTTACCAGGACCTGGCCCTGTTCGGCCATCCACTGTTCGAAGAACCAGGTATGTAATGGCCAGGTAATGCCACCTTCGACTACCCCGCTATCGACCAATTCTTGACTTATATCAACTATATCCTCGAAAGTTGGCTTTTCGGGAATCGTTACGCCGGCCTCTTCGAATTTGTCTTTGTTGTAGTAAAGAATGGCGTTTGATGAATTCCAGGGGAAGCCCCAGAGTTTGCCGCCCACCCTGTAGTAGTTAAGGGCTGAATCAATGTAATCGTCCCACTCTACCTCTATACCAAATTGGTCAATCAGATCGCCTGCAGGGACAAAAAGTCCGCTATCGATGTTTTCTCTAGTACCAATGTCAAAAGACTGGACGACGTGGGGCGCTTTTCCGGTTTTCGCAGCAGCTTGTGCCGCAGTCAGAGTCTCCCGATAGCTCCCTTTATACGATACACTTACGTCAATTGTAGGATGGAAAAGGTTAAAGTCCTCTACCATCCTCTTGATAAAGTCCACTCTGGTGCCACCCATCGCATGCCAGAACTTGATGTTCGTAACCTTTTCGTTCTGAGCGTAGGCACCCACGGCCATAGCCCCTAACAGTACTGATAAGATAAGGGAGATAGTCATTACGCTTTTAAAATTCAGTTTCATGGTTTCCTCCTTGGTTTTGGTTTTGCAAATTTCACTAACCGTCCATCTACGTGACCGATACAGATCTTAGGAACGAAAGTTAGTTCCGATGTAAGTTGTCTCAGATCCTATATATCACCCCTCAGTTCTAAAATTTGCATTAATAAGTGGTGCTCGATTTCAGGCTTTTTTCTTTTCTATCAAATGTTGCGTCGATTTAATATCAGGTTAATATATTTAGTATCTATTTAATTTAGTATATAAAAAATATCTGGCGTAATTTCTGATATTATTTTTCGCACTGTCCCGAAAATGAAAAAAACTTGTAATCCCCATGATCCAGTTCATAACGTCTTTTTGATGTTACCAAGGATCGTAAATTAGAGAAGGCTTTATTGTACATAGTCAATATAAAAGTAAATATCTATCTTATTGAATTAATGTAAAGTAGAACTATTACTCTTTTATATCCGTACTATGAATATACAATATAGCAACTCCAATTCAAATGTCAAGTAAATTGATCGAGCCTTAGCCCGCCNGGGATGCGGAGTTATTCAAGAACCATAGAGAAATCGACGAGGCTTTCTCGACAGGTGTTGGTAAAATCNACCCAAGCGGATAATATTTTCTTTGCCCTTTCAGGGCGAGCTGGGCTGAAGTAATTTTTCTCGCAGGCATCAAATGTTGGAAAGTTTGATTGATTTTATTTGATTTTCTACGGTTCGTTCTCCCGTCGGGATGCCGAAAAGTTAACGTTTTTTCCCTCACTAAGACGTATTGTTACAGCAATTGCCTGATATTGTTTCCCGAACTGTCGTCTAACCTATACTAAGAGCAATAGCGCCAAGAGCAATAACCATACTGCCGATTAGCCGGAACCCTGTAAAATCCTCTTTTAGTAGAAACAACCCAAACAAGGAAGCGAAAACGACGGAAATATTCCTGAAAGAGGCAACGTAACCCAATTGGGTAAGTTGCATGGCGCTCAGTGCAAGAAAGTAAGAAAGGGGCATCATGATACTGGTAAGACAGATAGCTTTCAGGTTTGTTTTTATCTCCCGGAAGAACTTTTTCCTTCTCCTATAAACTGGAATGGCCAGTAGAAGAGTTGAAATCAGTGAATAGGAATACATGAATAGGAAGGGTGTAAATGCTCTGGACCCCCTGCCGTCCAGAAATAAGTACAGGGCGATCATTATAGATGTTAGTACGGCAAATAGCAGAGGGGCTTTTTCCTTGGCGATCGGTCCATAGTCCGGAATCTCCGCGTCAACACTTTCATCTTTAGTCGTTTTGCTTTTTACCAAAAATATCATTCCACCAGCTATCAATAACATTCCTGTAGCACCGCCTACACTGGGTACCTCTCCGATAAAAAGGAAGGAGAACAGTGCTACCAGGAATGGAGCAAGACCTCTGGCAATGGGATAGGTAAATGATATATCTCCGTATCTGTAAGCCATGCTAAGGAAATAATTGTAACCAAAATGCACTAAGCCGCTTGCCGCCCCCAGAGCAATAAAAAACCAAAAGTCCTGCTCTAGCTGGGTGGTGCCTATAAAGTACCTAAGATAAAATGCCAAAATGGGCGAGAGCAGTAATAGTGCTAGCGCCTTCGCTCCCCAGAGAAAGGATAATTTGTCCTTGCTTCGCTTTGCCAGAAAATTCCAGCTTGCATGGAGAAAACCCGAAGCCAGAACAAGTGTAACTGCGGTGAAGTTCACGTTAACCTCCGATGCTTTATTCATATTATCAAAGCATTAATATTTTTCGTAGTATGTTCTGGGCAAATAGTCGACCGGTGGTCCAGGTTTGTTAGCTTATTCGTTTCAAAAAATACCGAACCTCGGAACAATTAAGATCGCCCACGAATTACGTCCGAGTTAAATTGATCTGTTAGTATTGAACGGGTAGACTTTTACCCAATGTGAGCCCGGAGATAAGGAACTTCAAGAATACAGATAGAGATAAAATTAGGAAAATAGCCACTTCCACCGCTACCGGTTACCCCCGTAATGACCTCCAGCTTGTTGCCGACCTGATTACGGACTACTACGTGTCCTATGAGCCGGAGCACCTTCTCGTAGCTGAGGCTGAAGGGGAGGTAGTGGGGTACCTATCGGGGTGTTTTAACTCGTCCCGCTGTCGCTGGCTAAAAGGCACCAGAGTCATACCAAAGGCGATTGTCAGAGCTCTGGTGCGGGGAGAGGTCGGCTGGAGCGAGCTGAGGTATCTCGGTTCATTTATCTATATTTCAGCCCACGGAGGGTTGAGGAGTTCACCGCCCGCGGGATATCCCGCCCACTTCCATATTAATATTGCAAAAACCTGGCGGGGTAAGGGACTGGGCACGAAGATGGCTAAAAGGTTCTTGAAAATGTTGATCGACAACGGAGTAACCGGAGTTCACGTTAGGGTCAGGAAGAACGCCAGGCGAGCGAGCAAGTTCTTTCGATCCCTCGGGTTCAAGAGGGAGAACGGGTACCCGGTACTGGTTGCGGAGGAAAACGAGTTTCGAACCTCCAGGTCCATAATATACACCAGAAAAATCGAAGAAGGGGTTACCGAATCTTAACCAACCTGTTTGCGCTTCTGGCAAACGGAACACCCCTGCGGGCGAGGGTAATGCTCAGTATTAGTTTGTCGGGATCGTCTATCTTCTCCACCGGTATGGATAACCTATAAGACTTCTTGCCGCTTTCGAAATTGTAACCGTTTCCTTTCTCGATTTCGGACCTTTCGTGGTAAAGTTTTCTTTTTCTAAATCGAAATGCATGAGACTCTCCGGTTTGTCCGCCGTCCTTCCCCGGAGAAAACGGTTTTAGCGTAACCTGAATCTCATTTCCCGCCCTGTACCGGTTGAAGAATTCGATAGCTAGTTTAAGCGTGCTGGTATTTCGAATCAGGGTAACTGATTTCATGTCGGGATAGCGCCTGAGCGTGGCTATTCGACTTCTACGTTTGGGGTTAAGGTAGGAAAGGAAGGACTCGTCCTCGTCCTCGTTCATGATGAAGTCCCGAGACAGGTTCGGTGTCCCCTCGTATTTTGTGGAATGGTTTAAGGACAGGCTCGGAACTACTCCGAATAGTTCGTTTGCCCTGGCAAAACTTGCCAGGTACTTGCGCATTAACTGGTTCTGGGTTCTGTACTTCCCTATTGCTCTTAGCTTGTGTAATCGTTCCCTGAAATCTAGTGGTACGTCCACCCACTCCGTGTCCAGTTCTTTTAGGTTCGCCGGTTCAGTGAGGGATGCCTCCAGGAACTGGCCCCGGGGCCATGGAAATTTTAAACTATGTACAAGGTAGCTCAACATCGTTACGTCGTCGAACTGCTCGTAACCCTCACTTTTTAACCGTTCCAGGCCGTAAAGGACGAACCCGTTTGTCGCCCAGTGATCAGGATGACTGTCGTTTGGATGGGGGAGGTAGACGAGATCGGGCTCGAATTCAAGCATCAATTTCTTGACGTCCTCGGCCACGGCCGAACCACAGTAGGGAGCTTCCTCGGTATAGCTGTTATCGTAGGGGGAGTGATCAGTTTTCGTGTACTTGGAGTAGTATAACTGGTTCTTACCCCAGTGGTTCGTCCACATCTGGCTGAGCCCCCTGTCGGGGTAGCCGAAAAACTCCACGTCGTCTTCGCTCAAGCCGAGGTAGTCCATTGCCTCTAAAGTCTCATTTTGACGCCTGTATCCGAGTTTGACGAAATCGGCCCGAAGAAAGGGCAGGAACGGAGGACGACGGATCTGGCCGTCGCCGTTTGTCAGTACGGCGACTTTTACGGGGACGTCGGATTCGACATAGCGCTGGATCAACCCCCCCGCGGCAAGGATTTCGTCGTCGTTGTGAGGGGCAAATATTAGAACCCTGTTTCCCCGGATTGACTCAAGTTCATTTTCCATATATTAACTTCCTCGTGAGACTCATTTTCAACTTACTGTAAGCTCCGTCCGTACCTATGTCAACTGTCAATTCTTCGTTTCATCACTGGGCATTCCGTCGCTACAACACAGGTGCCGGGGTAAAGAAAATCGTTCTAGCCTGTAGCCCCACTACTAATAACCCGAGACAAGAAGACGGGAGCCGGTTGGGCTGTTACTCGATTGATGAGGGTAAGGTCGAGAGCTCCGGAAATCCTTCCGGTAAAACTGCTGGCTAAAACTCATTTTTCAAATACGAGCTGGAATAATATGGTATCAATCGGTTTCGTAAATATTATGGAAGTAAGTCTCACTTTCACGAAAATATCGATTTTGTATAAGTGGAGTTATTGTATATGGTAACTATAAAACAACCAAAAGTAAACATTTATTTGTAGGTACCTGGGATTAGTTTAAGTTTAGTAGGGATTAGTGTAGTACCATACAAAACTGTATAATACTGCCCATCGGTCCACGCAATCGGGGAAATAACAAGTTCGGAGTACACAGTACATTACATCCTACCATAGGTCGTTATACAAGTAACGGGAGATACTGGAAGAGGTGTTTCGGTTTCATCTTATTATTCTCAATATCTCCCCGGTGATAACCACTTTATGTATATGAATCAAAATCCAACTGTAGTTTTCGTGATAGGTGTGGAGAAACGGTTATGAATTCGAAAGAAAGGCATGCAACAGGGATTCCATTGAGTACATTTTTAGAACTAAGTTGTACCAGATCAGGTAAGTCGAATCACCAACCAGGGGTAAGATGAGAGTTTAATTACGAAAGAGGGGTCCTGGTGTTGTACACAAGCGTACGGTACTGTATGGAACCCAGCAAAACCATACAAAAGGATATTTTTGGGTCGAAAAGGCCGTCTGAAAAACTCCACCGTTAGGGCGATTACTGGGGTAGGTCGTTAACTGCCTTCTCCGCGTCCTTATTCAGAACGTCGGCGTAAACCTGAGTCGTCTGGATGGACGAGTGGCCGAGCTGGGACTGGACTAGCCTGAGGTTGTAGTCGCTCGATTTGTATAGCATGGATGCGTATGTGTGGCGGCAGGAGTGGATCGAGAACCTCTCGGGAAGGTCCGCCCGCTTCGCCCACCGCTTAAATATATGGTAAACCGCCTGTCGGCTGAGTTTATCGGACTTTCCGCTTGGTGAGAGGAACAGGAGGTCGTCGTCCCCGGTTGGCTGGTCGTGGTCCTCTTTCCATTCTATGTACCTTTTTAAATGGTCCTTCAGATTCTTTCCTATGGATACTCCCCGCTTCTTGTCGCCCTTGCCGCTGCGGACGATTATCGACGAACCGCCCTGATCGATCAGAAGGTCGCCGATTTTAAGATCACAGATCTCCGAGACCCTCAAACCTGCGTCGAGGGCGATATGCAAAATACACCAGTCTCTCACAGGGATATACTTGCCGTTTCGCCTGCCCTCCCTTGCTGCCCTCCGGAGGGTGTCCTTCAACCGCTTTACTTGCCTCTCAGTTAGGAAATCTTCCTGTGTCAGTTCTAAACTCATGATTTTGCCCCTTTTTGGGCTATTTGTCCTTGTTTAACCCATTCCCCCTTCATTCTTTCTTTCTCCCGTTTCAGCCTTCGGCTGAACTTCGGAGAAACGACCCCCTGAGGCCTTAGGTGGTTTTTCTCACCCCTAGATGGAGGAGGATACAATGAGGGGGTGATTCAATAAACCTCGAATTTATTTTATGTAAGGTGGAGAAAGGGGTCAATTACACGCGTTTGGTCGAAAAAGGACGTTCGTCAGATTTTTAACATAAGATACCTTTTGTTAAAAATATCTGGAAACGCCCTATAGTACGGATACTAGATTTGCCAATCTGGAGATTAGAACTGATAATCCTCGATTATCTTCTTTTCGGCGTCTTCTTCCCCTACTTCGACGGTGACTTCTATATGTTTCCTTATCCCCGAGTTCTCCAGTTTCGGCTTGAATAGATTGTCCAGCTGAAAGATACCCGCGGAGTTGGACATTTCGATGACGATTTCTACGGGCTTGGCATCTCCCCGCTTGACGCTTACCTGTTCGATGGCGGTCGCCGAGACTGAGTGTATGGTCAACTCACCCTCGATAAACGGGATCCGGGCTCTGCCCTGTTCCATGTCCAGCGCGTCGGCAACTTTTACGGTCCCCGCCTCGAGTGTTAGAGTTTCCATTTCGGTACCGTGAGCGTAACAGGCGTGAAGTACTTCCCCTTCCATTATCCCCAGGTTGTATCCGTCGTATACGTCCTTTAGTAGGTCGGTAACGAGCGAGTCGGCCAGGCCGATGCCGAATTCCTCGTGGTGAACCCGGTGAACTGCATGGCCCAGGTCGTGAAACGCGGCCGCGAGGACTATAACTAACTCCGCGTCCTCCTTCGTGAGGTTGTGGTCGGTCTCGACGCTGGACTTGACGCCGCTGCTATTAATCAACCGAAACATCCTCAGAGCCGAGTTGGCTACGATCTTTGAATGTACGGGCCCGTGGTCGTTTATCCCCAGCCGGTCGACGGCGTTTACGTTTGCTATAGTCCAGAGGCCGTTCAACCTTCCGTGGTTCTGGATATTGTTGATTACCCTCTTCAGCTTTTGGTTGCCTTTAATCGGAACCGAAAATTTCATTTATATCACCAGTTAGTTTAGTTATATCCAATCCAGCCACCACTTGTCCCCGGCCTCGACATCCGCGTCTTCCCCGGCAATACCCGCCTTTGCCTCCGAACCGGCTAAGTTCAAAATCAACTCTCTCTGGAACTCTAACTCTTCAAGTAGGTAGTCGATCAAATCGACTTTGGATTTTGGTTTTGTTTGGAATGAAACGGAACCATAAGAATCCGTACTATCCTCATCTTCCTCTTCAGGTAAGTAATCGGACCTTACTACTTCCGCGGCTTCTGATAGGAGTAAACCGCTTTCGTACAAATCCTGAAGTTTAGTTAAAATCGTGACTCCTTCCTCCCCGACCAGGATCTCGTTGTTTTCCCCTCTTTTTACGTAAGGCTGGATGACGTCCTGAACCGCCTTGATCCGATTGCGAGTCTGGTGGATGGTATTCAGCCCGAGTATATCTTTTAACTGTCTTACGCTTTTCATTTCCTTCACCTCTGGATAATAACTGGGTTGTAATCATAAGCCAGTTGGCCCCGTAAGGCAAAAAAGAGACTCCAAAAATGAGTTTTAGCGGGTCTCCGGGTATTGAAATGTCGAACTCCTGGAAGCTGGATGATAATCGGGTCATCTTGAGTGTTATTTCGTTAATATATATAATTTCCAGGTGTTTTCTGGATAGGTTGGGAGGTTTTTGCCTGTCCTGGTAAGATTAGTAGGGATAAACTTGAGTATTGAAAGTAATTGGGAAGCTGTAATTATCGTATAAAAATGACTTTTATACCCGTTACGAGGTGAAACCATGGCCGACAACGCGAAGAGAGAACTGGAGTTAAAGGTTGCAGGAGCCAATCAGCAGGACTTCGGCAAGGGCATTGCGAGGATTAGCAACGACAGCATGAAAGAACTGGGGATATCTCGGGGAGATATCATAGAGATAGAGGGGAACGACAAGACGGCCGGCATAGCAGTAGAGGGATACTCCCAGGACGAAGGACTGGATATCATCCGAATAGACGGGCTGATGAGGAGTAACGCAAGTACGAGCATCAGCGACTACGTAAAAGTAAGGCAGGCCGAGGTCAAGGAGGCAAAGAAGATAACGATAGGTCCCGCTTCGGATAATCTGAGACTTCGTGGCAGCGGTCAGAGCCTCAAACAGGTCCTGGGCGGAAGACCGCTGACGACCGGAGACGTCCTGTCTACAACTATCAGGCGGTCCAAGAGCCCGTTTGGTTCGGACTTAATGACGGAAAGTTTCTTCCAGGATTTCTTTGACTCTAGCAGTTTCGGCCTTGGTGAGATAAGGCTACAGGTGTTGAATACGAACCCCGGCGGCGTGGTAAAGGTTACCGGGAAGACTCAAATAGAGCTCAAGCCGGAGTACGAAGAGGTTAAAGAGGGCGAGAAATTTGTCGGAGTTACCTACGAGGACATAGGTGGTCTGGACGAGGTACTCCAGAAGATAAGAGAGATGGTTGAACTCCCGCTGAAAAACCCGGAATTGTTCGACAGGCTGGGAATAGATCCACCGAAAGGGGTTCTGCTTCACGGGCCTCCGGGAACGGGAAAGACGCTGCTCGCCAAAGCGGTGGCAAACGAAACCGACGCCCACTTTACCTCGATCAACGGTCCGGAAATAATGAGCAAATATTACGGGGAGTCGGAGCAGCAACTCAGGGAGATCTTTGAGGAAGCATCCGATAACGCTCCGTCGATAATCTTTATAGACGAGCTTGATTCGCTAGGCGTGAAACGAGAAGAGGCCTCGGGCGAGGTCGAACGGCGCGTGGTGGCTCAGCTGCTGGCACTGATGGACGGATTGAAGCCCAGAGAGAACGTCGTCGTTATTGCCGCAACAAACCGGGTGGACGCCGTGGACGAAGCGTTGCGTCGGCCCGGCAGGTTCGATAGAGAAATAATGGTCGGTGTGCCCGACACGGAAGGCAGGAAAGAGATATTCATGATTCACACCCGGGGCATGCCCCTGGACGAAGACCTCGATCTGGACGAATTCATCGAACTAACCTACGGTTACACTGGCTCGGACATAGAGGCCCTTGCCCGGGAGTCCGCGATGAACGCCCTCAGGAGACTGTTACCGGAGATCGACTTAAAGGAGGACTCCATACCCGCGGACATTCTGGAGAACTTGAAAGTCACCCGGGACGATATGTTCCAGGCTTTCAAGGGGATCAAACCGAGCGCGTTGCGGGAGATCCTTGCGGATATCCCTCAGGTAAGCTGGGAAGATGTCGGCGGGCTCGAAGACGTAAAACGGACCATGTCGGAGATAATCGAGCTCCCGCTTACGAATCCCGATTCATTCAGAAGGATTGGCATAGATCCCCCTCGTGGCGTCCTGCTGTACGGACCGCCGGGGACTGGAAAGACTTTGATGGCGAAGGCAATCGCCAACGAGAGCAACGCCAACTTTATAACCGCTAAAGGGAGCGATCTTCTGTCGAAGTGGTACGGCGAATCGGAACAGAGGATCGCGGAAGTATTCGACAAGGCGAGACAGGTATCCCCGGCAATAATATTCCTGGACGAGCTCGACGCTCTGGCACCACAGCGGGGCGGCGGTGCGGGAGAACCGAGGGCGACGGAAAGAATAGTTAACCAGCTTCTGTCCGAGATGGACGGGCTGGAAGAGCTCAAAGGCGTCGTTGTCGTCGCGGCCACGAACAGGCCTGATATGGTCGATTCCGCCCTGTTGCGCCCAGGCAGGTTTGACGAGCTAATTCACGTTCCGGTACCCGACGAAGAGGCAAGGCTTAAAATATTTAAGGTTCACACGGACAAGATGAACCTGGAACCGGGAATTAATCTGGAAAAACTCGCCGGCCTTTCCGATAACTTCACCGGAGCGGATATCGCCGCGGTGTGTAAGAAGGCCGGCAGGCTTGCCCTCCGGGAAGACGTGGACTCTCAGTTCGTCCGCATGGATCACTTCCTGGCGGCAATAGACGATACGCCGGCTTCGGTTACGAGCGAAGCACAAAAGCGCTACGAAAATATCGAGCGGCGACTGAAGGAAAAATCGGGCGATATAGGGTTCAAGCCGGAATCGGACTAAAACTTTCCTTTTTCCAGCGTGAAGGCTTTTCGGGCTAAAGTTTGTTATACAAAGGTATATCCACTATAACTTTCGAAATAGCAATTATTTCCGGAGGATGATCGTAACTTGTTAAGGACTCACCATTGTGGCGAACTGAGTGAAGAAAATTTGGGCGATTCGATGACGCTTGCCGGCTGGGTCACCAATAGAAGGGACCTCGGAGGTCTGCTTTTTATCGATCTTCGTGACAGGTCGGGCATCGTTCAGCTGTTGTTCACCCCGGAGCGTGCGGAACTACACAAACGGGCCGGAGACCTGAACAGGGAGGACGTAGTCAAAGTGGAGGGGGAGATAATCGAGCGTGGCGAGGACAACATAAACCCCAAGCTTGACACCGGGACTATCGAGCTGGAAGTAGAAGAAATGGAAGTACTCAACTCGTCCGAAAACCTCCCGTTTTCACCCGCGGACGGCCTGGATGTAAACGAAAATACCAGACTGAAGTACCGGTACCTGGACCTCCGAAGAGAGGAAATGAAACGAAATATAGAGCTCAGGCATCGGGCGTTCAAAATAATTCGGGATTATTTTGACGAAGAGGGTTTCTGGGAGATCGAGACGCCGATACTGACGAAGAGCACTCCGGAAGGTGCCCGGGACTTTCTCGTTCCCTCCCGGTTACACCACGGCAAATTTTACGCCCTGCCTCAATCACCCCAGCTGTTTAAGCAACTTTTCATGGTTAGTGGGTTTGAGAAGTACTTCCAGATAGTTAAGTGCTTCCGGGACGAGGACCTGCGGGCGGACAGACAGCCCGAATTTACCCAGCTAGACCTGGAAATGTCGTTCGTTGAAGAAGAAGACGTGATCCGGGTTACGGAGGGCATGGTAAAAAGGGTATTTGACGAAATACTCGATATGGAACTGGAGCTTCCGCTGCGCAGGATGACTTATGAGGAAGCCATGGATCGTTACGGGTCGGACAGGCCCGACCTCCGGTTCGGCCTGGAACTAGTCGATCTATCCTCCGTGGTAGAAGATTCGAACTTTAATATATTCTCGGGAACGGTTGCCGACGGAGGCGTCGTAAAAGGTCTCTGTCTTAACAAACCAAAGGATTACAACAGGTCCCAGCTCGATTCTCTCGAGGACCACGCCAAAGATCTCGGTGCCAAAGGCCTGCTCTGGGCTAACGTCGGCGACGACGGCCTGGAAGGCCAGTTTACGTCTCACCTCTCGGACGAGACACGGGAATCGATAGTTGATGAACTGGACGCCGAACCGGGAGCACTCGTCTTTATGGTTGCCGATTCTCGTGATACGGCAAACGAAGTCCTCGGCGGGTTGCGGATGAGGCTGGCCGAGGAAAACGACCTGATCCCCGACGACCGGTGGGAATTTACCTGGGTCAGGAGATTTCCCCTGTTTGGTACCGACGAAACAGGTGAGATAACTTCGGAACACCATCCATTTACCTCACCCAGGGACGAGGACGTCGAAAAGCTGAGCGACCAGCCGCTCGATGTAGAGGCCAAAGCTTACGATCTCGTCCTGAACGGAATAGAGCTGGGTGGAGGGAGTATCAGGATCCATGAGCGGGGCCTTCAGCAGGAGATTTTTGACGTTCTGGGAATCTCCAGGGACGAGGCGGAGGAGAAGTTCGGATTTTTCCTCAACGCCCTCAAATACGGAGCTCCCCCGCACGGCGGAATAGCCCTCGGTCTTGATAGACTGGCTATGCTTCTGGCGGGCGAGGACAGCATCAGAGACGTAATCGCTTTCCCCAAGACCGGCATGGCCCAGTCTCCGTTAACAGGTGCTCCGATGGAGGTCTCCGATAGGCAGCTTGACGAGCTCGGGATAGAGGTAGATTAAGTGGTTAATCTCTTCCAGAATCTGGGTTGTAGCTCGCTAGAGCCGGGTGGTTGTCTGACGTAACCTTTAACAATTAAGCGGTCGATCGTTGGACTGCTCCCGGCTGTAATATCTATGAGTCCGCCGCGTTTTCTTCCATGAATTTCAGGATTCTGAGATCGAACTTCCCGTCGTCTCTCAGCTTCTCCTCGAAGTTTTCCACCCGGCAGTAATCGAGGAGGGCATTTCTGGTCGAATCGTCGTATTTTCCGGTTACCGGACCGGAATAGTAGTCGAGCTTTTTGAGAAGCCGCTGGATTTTAAGAACGATTTCCCCGTCGAGGTCTACGATGTCTTCTTCGGCGGGCTGGCTGAAATATAACCTGTGCAAGGAAAGGAGGTCCGCGAGTTTTGCTATCGGAGTCTCGTGGTCGTCGACGCGGAGGTCTATCTTTCTGTCGTTGAAGCCGCCGTATCCCCCGTCTTCCTCGACGACCAGCAGCGCCGCCGATTGTTTGCCCCGTCTATCGCCGCCCGCCCTATCGCCTGCCTCCAGGGCGGAGACAAGCCTTTCGGGGAGAGGCTGTCCGTCCGTTTCCCTGAATCCGTCGGCCATTTCGATGATAGTATCCTCGGAAACAAGTATATTGCCCTGGCAGGTAAAGTTCTTTTCGCTAACGTGGCCGGCGTAGTCCAAACATTCCTCTCCCGTGAAGGCAGCTGAATTGCCATTTGCGTCTACTATTCCCGCCTGTCTTATTTCTCGTTCTTCGTCTTCGGCCACCAGGGTTTCCAGCACGGCTTCGGGTGATCTGCCCTCGGCGAGAAGGTCAAGTCCTCGGGGGCCGTAAGTCGTGTTGGCGGCTGACTGGGTGGCTACTGCTCCGACGTCTGCCCTTGCCCACGGGACTACCGCTCCGGCAGCAAGGAACTTGGATTGAACAGCAATTCCCAGTTCTCCCGTGCTGTCGTCGTAACCGACTATGGAAAAAGTGGATGGCTTGTTCAACCTTCGCCTCCCTGGTCGAAGTCAAGTTTCCCGTCGAGCCTGACGCCGTGCGACTCCAGCTGGTTAATCAACTCTTCGAACTCGGTGAATTGGATTCCGTTGATACCCAGCTCTTTCGCCTTTTCGACGTATTTTTCCCTGTCGTCTATGAATATTATTTCTTCGGGCGAATGGCTTGACTTTTCAATAACTTCCCTGTATCCGTGAGGAGAATCTTTCAACTCTCCCACCTCGAACGAAAGGGTCACCGCGGAAAAGGCATCAATTATAGGCATTTTCTTAATTACTTTTTCGTAAAGTATTTCAGGGGTATCCGAGTAGAGTTGGAGGTTGTAGTCTCCCTCCAGAGCCCGCACCAGATCGAACATTTTCTCGTTCGGCTTTACGCTGTCGGAGTAGACTTCGGCGAGCTCTTCCTCTGTAAGGGACAGGCCCACCTCCTCGCGCAATATTTCCAGAAGCTCGCTTGCCTTCAATTCACCCCTGAAGTGGGCACGATCCAGCGACGACCCCGCCATCAGGTTTCTAAAGTCTTCGACGCCAATATCGGACCCTCCCGATAGGGCTTTGAGCAAGATTTCCCCGTCGTATCTATATAGCACTCCCCCAAAATCAAACGTTATCGTCTTTATCATACTGCCCCCTAATTCGTCTCGGCCGTGAATAATCCGTTACGTTCACCTAAGAGTTTAGCGAATGGCCCCGGCCATCTCTACCTTATTAGTTCTGGAGTTCCCGGAGTTTCTAACCTGTGGATGGAAAGAAAATAAATTATTGAAATAATACATTACGGAGTGTAACATTACGTTGCGTAACATTACGATTCGTAAATCCGATCCGGGAGGGAATAAATTGCGTAAACCCGAAAGCCTGATAAGCTTGCTTATTTTCGTGCTGATGGAGGATAAACCGCGCTACGGATACGAACTGTTGAAGGAGATGGAAGAGATATCGGGTGGCTACTGGCAGCCGGGCCAGGGAACCGTTTATGGCGCCCTGGAAAGGCTGGAAGGTAACGACCTGATAGAGGAAGTGGAGTACGAGCCGGAAGAGGAAGAGGGAAACAGTCGGCAGTACTACGGGTTGACCGAGAAGGGAAGGGGGCGACTGGAGAAGTGCAGAAAGAAGTACGAAGAGAGCTTTAATCCCAGGGACAGGGTGCTTGGATTATTGTACGTCTATCGGTTTCTTGCCGGAGAGGACGAGTTCGAAAGACTTATCGAAAAGATTAAAGGCGAATTTTTAGTCTCATGATCACGGAGGTAACTATGCCAAAAAGATTGAAGACAGGTACGAAGTGGTTCGTCGGGTTGAGCGTTGCGATAATAGTGGGCGCTTTGCTCGTACAGCCCGCGGCATTTGCCGGTATATTCGGAATGGACGACTACCCGGGAGGCACGCTGACGGCGGTTTTTCTCATCGACGAGCCCAACAGCGATGCTCCACCTCGAAGGTACGAGATGAGGATCCAGCCCGGTGAGAACGGTTACGACGTCACGGAAGAGGTCTCGAGCCCCGGCAGACCCGTCGACGAAGTTACGACGGCTTTTGGGGCGAGCGGAGGCGCCGGTGCCGCCGGTTCCAGGTATGAGGAGGACGATTCGCCGAATATAGATCTCAGTCCGCTCTCCGCTCTTGACGATAAGAACGTCGATATCAAGCCGGACCAGAACTACATACTGCCGGACGGGGGGAGGCTGGTAACTCAGGGTACGGAGACGGTAGCCGGGGTAGAAGTAGTAATGGGAGTATTCTTACATTCCAATTACCCCAACCAGCGGGTAAAAATGGCATTTGCGGATCGGAAAACACGGGATCTACTGCTCTTTCCCGCTTTCTTTGAACGCGAAGAGAAGGGTGAAGTCAAGACCAGGATAGAACTCGTGGAATTCAACTATCAGTCCTGATTCGGGGGTAATAATGGTAGAGCTGGTGGACGTTGAAAGAAAATACGTAATGGGGGAAACTGAAGTTAGGGCACTTAGAGGTCTGAGCCTGAAGATCGACGAGGGGGAGTTCGTTGCCCTCGTCGGACCGTCCGGTTCGGGAAAGAGCACGTTGATGCACTTAATAGGTGCTCTCGATGTTCCCGACGAGGGCCGTGTACTGCTCGACGGGAAGGATATATCGGAGTATACGGAGAGCGAGCTGGCCGGTATTCGCGGCGAGAAGGTCGGATTCGTATTCCAGACTTTTAACCTTATACCTACCCTGAACAGCCTGGAAAACGTTGCTCTGCCCCTTACGTTCCAGGGAGTTCATCGGGACGAGAGGAACGAACGCGCGGCCGATCTGCTGGATATGGTTGGTCTGGGCGACAGAACGGGCCACAAGCCCGCGGAGCTTTCGGGAGGCGAGCAGCAGCGCGTCGCTATAGCCCGAGCTTTGATAAACGACCCAGAGATACTGCTGGCGGACGAGCCGACCGGAAATCTGGACTCCGAAACGGGCGAAGAAGTCATGAAGTTGCTGGAAAAGCTCAACCGGGATCGGGGAATGACGGTAGTAATTGTAACCCACAACCCCAAGGACGCAGCGCACGCCAACAGGACTATAAACATGATCGACGGCACGCTGGATAAAAACGGGTCGGGAGGGGATAAATAATGTTGCTCGATTATCTCGGCCTATCCTGGCACTCCATAAGAAACAGGAAGCTCAGGTCCTGGTTGACTATACTTGGAATAGTAATTGGAGTTACCGCCATCGTCACGCTGATTTCGATCGGTCAGGGAATCCAGGACTCAATATTAAACGAGTTTGAAAAGCTCGGTTATAACACGATTACGGTTCTTCCGGGCAATATTGATACCAGAAGGGGAGGATTTGGCAATGCAAGCAGCGGAGCGGAGACCTATCTTAACCCAACCGTTATAGAGGGTATAGAGGAAATCGAAGTTTCCGGCTCTATAAGGACGGAGACAGGAATGATCAATTCCGAAAACCTTCAGGGGCAGGCTTTTTTAAGAGTTACCGGTTTGAGCCGGACTATCCTGTCCGACTTTGACGATTATTTCAACGGTTTTCCAGTAGAGCAGGGGGAGTTATTTTCCTTCGAGGGGGACGCCGAGGAAGTAGTCATCGGTTCCGGAGTAGCAAAAGATCTTGGCGTCGCCGCGGGAGAACCGATAGAGATCGAAGGAAGAGAATTTATCGTCAGCGGAGTCCTTGAGCCGGACGAGCAGAGCGACGGCGGGTTTAACTTTTACGGCGATCTGGACAGCGGGTTATTCCTGCCCTCCGGGGCTATGGACAGGCTCTACGGCGGGGAAGGGCGGGCGTCCCTGGTTCTGGTGAAGCTCTACGAGGACGCGGACGTCTCAGAAGTTGCCGAAGAGATTGAGGACAGGTTCTCCGAAGCCGATATAGCCTCTACGACGATTACGACGGAGGAGATAAGTAACAGGGTTAACAACGCGCTGGGAACCATTCAGATTGCCCTTGCCGGAATTGCGGCAATATCCCTGCTCGTAGGTGGAATTGGCGTTATGAACACTATGTATACGGCTGTGCTGGAACGAACCAGGGAGATAGGCGTGATGAAAGCCGTTGGGGCAAAAAACAACCAGATACTGGGCCTGTTTTTGATCGAATCCGGAATGCTCGGGCTGGTCGGGGGGCTCATCGGTACTCTGGCGGGCATAGGAATAAGCATGATTGCCGGGAGGTTCATCAACCAGGCGCTCTCGGTTCCTTTTTCTCCTTCCTTTAGGCCGGAATTACTCCTCGGTGCGATAGCCTTTTCGTTCGTGCTCGGCTCGTTATCGGGCGCTCTGCCCGCCCGTCAGGCGTCGAACCTTCAGCCCGTGGAGGCATTGCGCTATGAGTAGAGAAAAACATAGTTTGAAGGCACGGTCGGCGCTGGGATTTTCCCTATGGGTTGTAGTTTTAGCCCTGGTACTTTTAACGGGAGCATCCCGGTCGGCGACCCCGCGGATAGAAGGTGAGATGGTAAGCGACGTCTGGCTCGATCCGACCGAACCGGCGCAGCTGTTTGGGCCTCGATCTTCTGTGAGATGGACGGCGGATTACGTCGACGGCGAGATAGAAGACCTGCCGGGAAGGATTCGAGAAATACTGTTCTGGCCCAATACCAGGCTTGCTGAAACCGGCCTGGCTCTCTCAGGAGGTCTGGAAGCCGGCCTGGTCGACGAAACGATTTTCGGCTTGTCTCTGGACGGTTATCTGGCCCGGGAATTCGGACCTGACTATCCGATTGGAACAATGGGAGGAAGTACTAGTATAAATATGGGCCAGTCCGACCTGGACTACTGGGTCAATAAGGGGGTTATCAATTACGGTGGGTTTTCCTATTCAGGAATCTTTCTCCTGGAACGGGGACCGGTCGAGGGCGTTTACGGTTCCGGGTTCGAACTTTCGGTCACCGGAACAAAGATAAGTGGATTGACCCTTGAGCTGAAGGCGAGGTTCGGTATGACACCCGATCTCCTGGAGCTGTCGGGGCTCGTAGANGGTAGCGGGTACGACACGTTTACGCCGACCGGNGACAGGATTCAGGGATACGAGGGGAGCGAAATAGTTCTGGAGGGTATCAATCTCGGCTTGGCTCGGCTCAATTCTACGACCAGGTTCAGTTCCGGTAACGGGTTTGAGGAGACCACAATCGGGTTTAAGCTGGAAGAAGTTTCCGAACTCCTTACACTCGACGGATCAGTCGAGTTTACTCCCGATGAGAAAAGCGTTTCTCTGATCCCCCAGCTGGAACTTGATTCTGTCTGTTTTGACCTGTACAGCCGACTAGGCCCTTCAAAACTGACTGAGGGGTCAGGAACCATTACGGGTCTGGTCGTTGAGGGGTATGGGTTGGAGGATATACAACTGGGGGACGTGGAGATCAGCATGCTTCAGGCTCTCGGTGGAGCAAAAATATCTCGTCCCGCCGGGGAAGTCGATTTCGAACTTCGAGCATCGGATTATACTTTTCCGCTGCCCAACCAAAAAGTTTACTACGATGAAACCGAATACGGCGGAGTTGCCTCTCTGGTTGGTGGAACCGGGAACCTTTACCTGGCATCGGACTTCTACTGGAACGGTGGGTCCGAGCTATTTGGGTTGGATGCGATAACCGGGGAGGCGGAATACAAAGTGAGCGAATCATTCGAACTCTCGACCGGCCTGGTTTTCGATCTGGCCGACGGACTCCAGAACATAGTCTTAAATACCGTTTACAGGTGGTAAGTACTTTTCGATATTCCTGATCAGGAGTTTTTTGTCCCATTCGGTATGGAAATAACCTTCTTTACCCCGGCGCCGGTAGATGTGGGGTCCGAAGAGATACTGCATACAGTAAAACACCACTACCGGTTGAGAAACTTATCTACCTTCAAGTCGGGTCTTTAGGCGACTGCGTATTTATCCCTTTGATACTCTTCTGCTACCCGCCCCCCATCTCCTTTTCTTGACGCAGTTCGGACGTGCCGTAAAGTTGAAATCGACCGTAGATTCTCAGAAAATAAGTTGTTGTCGGTGTCCTGCATTATCTTCCAGCTTCCTCGCCAGGGCAAAATTTATCAAGGAACGAGTTCGGGGGCGGACGGCTCAAAACCATCTTTAACAGCAGGGTGTGTTGCCGTTGGGTTCTATCAAAGAGAAAGTTATTTTGATTTTAAAAGGTACAGTCATGGGATTTGCCGACGTTATTCCCGGCGTTTCCGGAGGTACGATGGCCCTGATTACGGGAATCTACGAGGAACTCATCTCCGCCATAGAGTCGTTCGACCCTGCCCTGGCCCTGGATCTGGTCAGGGGCAGGTTCCGGGATTTCCGGGACGGACTTAAAAGGGTTGAGTTCGGATTTCTGATCCCGCTCGGTCTGGGTGTCGGGATTGCGCTGCTCGTCGGATCCCAGTTCGTTAGATATTTGCTCGAACACTTTCCGCCCTATACTTATTCCTTTTTCTTCGGGCTGATCCTGGCTTCAGCCGGTCTTTTATATTTCGAAATCCCGGAGGTAAAGTTTTCAGCGCTGGTGACAAGTTTGATCGGGGTTTTTGTGGCAATCGCGATCGTCGGGGTATCGAGCGGCAACTTCGGGCACGGTCTGCCGGTAATCTTTTCGGCCGGGGCTATTGCGATATGTGCCATGATTCTGCCGGGGATATCCGGGGCTTTTATCCTGTTGTTGCTCGGTCAATACGAGTACATTCTGGATGCGGTTGGTGGACTACCGGGTTCGTTCCCGACACTTGCCGTCTTCGCCCTGGGAGCAGGGGTGGGGATAATTGCCTTCTCGAGAATTCTCTCGTTTGCCCTGGACAACTGGCGCTCGGGGACGCTGGGGTTCCTTATCGGCCTGATGCTTGGAGCGCTCCGGAAGCCTTTTGAAGTCCTGGTTGAGTCTTCCGCCGACAGTACGATTAACTTCGAGTGGGCGTTTCAGGAAACCTTCACGGTTATTGCCTTCGGGTTATTGGGTGTAATCGTCGTAATTGGGCTCGGGTACTTCAGGTTAAAGGAGAACCGGGAACGCGCCAGCTAGATGTCGAGAAGGTCGAGACCGATTTCTTCGTCGTGGTAACGGTTAAGGCTGCCGGGCGCCGGAGTTACGACGACCTCGCACGTTGCAGCCACGGTAGCTTCGACCAGGTGGCCGCCGTACGTCTTCATCTCTTTCGTGCCAAGGCAGACGTGAGGGTGGATACCTTCCTCGGTTACCGTTCCCTGAAGGGAGACGATCTCGAGTGGCCGATCGAATTCCTTCTCCCTGTATTCCTTCGACCTCAGGGAATAATGACCCAGGATAGCTCCGGAGACCGCCCCGATTCCCTGAAAAGCCCCCGCGGATATACCTTCTTCTCTTAGGACCTTTTCCAGGTTCCTCACTATTTCCTCGCCCTTTTCAAGCCTAACGACCAACTTTTCTCCAATCGTCTTTTTCTTCACGTTAACCCTCCTTGAACTCAAGAGTATCCGTTTTTCGAGATTAATCAACCTTCTGAGAATGATAGGGAATTGAACTATAAATTAAAGAAAAGTAAAATTAATCCGAAGGGGAAGAGGAGGCCGCGACCTCTGCGGTCGAGGAAAGTCCGGACTCCCCAGGGCAGGTTGCTGGTCGATGTTTTTAACCGAAGACCAGAGCCGGCGACGGCTGGAAAGTGCCACAGAGAATAGACCACCAGCACTTACTTTAGTATTAACTTAGGGGCAAATGATTTATCTACATCTAAAAGTCAGGGCGGAGATCAAATTCGGCGCCCTAAGTCTATACTAAAGTAAGTGCTGGTAAGGGTGAAACGGCGAGGTAAGAGCTCACCGCTTCAGTCGTGAGGCTGAAGGCAGGGCAAACCCCAACCGGAGTAAAGCCAAATAGGGAGGTACGGAGTGGTCCGCTCCTGTAACCTCCGGGTAGGCTGCTCAGATAGATGGTCTCCTTACACAGGATCCGGCTTAACTTCCCCTTCGACCTTTTTCCTTCCCGGGCCGGTAGTCCGTCGGTCTAGATCCAGATGAAGTAGCCGGCAAGGCCGGTTCCCGCTATCACGAGGTGAATTATCAGTAGCCTGATGGCGACCCTCGGCTCACTCCACTCGACTTTGGGCAAAAGGTAGTCGTAATCGACGCCCTCGACAGGTTCGAAGTGGTGATGGAGCGGGCTGATTTTAAATACCCTGCTACCGGTTGACTTGTAATAGCCTACCTGAATAAGCACGGAGAGACATTCGAGGACGAACAGCCCGCCCAGAAGGGGAAGAAATATTTCGCTGTCGGTTAGGACGGCTGCGGCTCCGATAAAGCCTCCGAGAGCAAAGGCTCCCGTATCACCCATAAATAGATCGGCCGGGTACGAGTTGTACCAGATAAACCCTAAGGTGGCCGCGGAAATACTCGCGATGAACGGAAGAGTTCCCGAGCCCCCGATTAGGCCGAAAGCAGCTATCGATATCAGGCTGGCGCCACCTGCCAGGCCGTCGAGCCCGTCCGTCAGGTTCACGGCATTTACCGTGCTTACGAGGATGAATACGACCAGAGGCCAGTACCAGGCGGGAGATATCGACGCCGACGAATGGCTGAAGGGTAGAATCAATCTGGTTGGCTGGTCGACAAACTGAAAAACGAGGGCGATAAAAAGCAGGGATACTCCGACCTGAGCAACTATCTTCCCCCCGGGAGATAGACCTTCCGCCTTACCCCTGACCAGGCTCAGTACGTCGTCCAGAAATCCGATTGCTCCGAAACCGAAGGCTCCAATCGCAAACAGTAAAACGTCGTTTCTGCCGCCGGGAAAGCCGAACCAGAGATATATTAAGGCAGAACCCAGCCCGAGAAGTATCGCCAGACCGCCCATCGTTGGGGTGCCGCTTTTGTGTTCGTGGACTTTGGGTCCCCAGTTTCTTATATACTGACCGATTCCCCGCGAGTTCATCAGGTTTATCAGTAAACGAGCGGCGACCAGAGTGACGGAAAGAGATATCAAACCGGCAATAGCGACGGTCATAGCCAAAGGTATCACCCGGAATCAGAAAAACCGGCGGTCGACCGTTTTAGTCTTCGAAAGTCCGTTCGAAGGCGTATCCGGCTCTAAGTATCTTTCTCTCCGACAGGCTACCCCCCATTATCTGCAGGCCGACGGGCAGGTCGTCTACTCTTCCTGCAGGCACTGACATCGCGGGAATCCCGGCGAGGTTCACGGGGACTATAAATATGTCGGAGAGATACATTTCCAGCGGATCCTCTATCTTTTCCCCTATCTCGAATGCCGGAGTGGGCGAGGCCGGCGCCGCTATCAGGTCTACGTCGTCGAACGCCCGGTCGAAGTCCCGTTTTATCAGCCTCCGCGCCTTCTGGGCTTTTCCGTAGTATTCGTCGTAGTAACCGGCTGACAGGGCGTACGTACCGAGAAGAATTCTTCGCTTAACCTCGGGCCCAAACCCCTCGTCCCTGCTCCGGGAGAACAATTCCTCTATGGAGTCGGTATCCGCTCTACTCGTATATCTCACTCCGTCGAACCGGGCGAGGTTGGCACTCGCCTCCGAGCTTGCAATTATGTAATAGGTGGCAATTGCGTATTCGGTATGAGGGAGCGATATTTCCACCACGTCCGCTCCAAGTTTTTCGAATGTTTCGCGCCACTTTTTGGCTTTTTCCCTAATTTGGGGGTCGAGTTCGTTACCGACGTACTCCTTCGGGAATCCAACTTTAAGTCCTTCTATCCCCTGGTCTATTCCTTCCGTGTAATCGGGAGTATCTTCTACCGCCGACGTGGAGTCCATCTCGTCGTGGGTGGCCAGGTAATTCAGTAACAGCGCCGAGTCGTAGACGTCTTTGGTTATCGGTCCTATCTGGTCCAGCGAGGAGGCAAAAGCCGTCAATCCGTATCGAGAAACCAGGCCGTAAGTCGGTTTCAACCCAACTACACCGCAGAAAGCGGCCGGATGTCTCACCGAGCCTCCCGTATCAGAGCCAAGTGCGTAGACGGCTTCATTCGCGGCGACTGCCGCAGCCGAGCCGCCTGACGAGCCACCGGGAACTCGAGAGAGGTCGTTGGGGTTCCGAGTGGTCTGGAAATACGAGTTCTCGGTCGAGGAGCCCATGGCGAATTCGTCCATGTTTGCCTTGCCCAGGACGGGGGAACCGGCGGCTTTCAGCGATTTTATCACCGTGGCATCGTAGACGGAATCGTAATCTTCCAGAAACTTGGAGCCACAGGTTGTTTTAAAACCGAGAGTTTGGATATTGTCCTTTATCGTCCCCGGTATCCCTTTAAGCGGTCGGTCCTCGAGCTCGCTCGCTCGTTCAACCAGCTCGTCCCTGTCGGCGAGTTCCAGGTAGGCGCGAACGTCGGATTCTTTTTCATCGATTTCAGAAAATAGATCATCAATTAACTCTTTGAGCTTTCCCGGTGAGTCTTCCAGTAAGTCTATCAACTCGTGTAGCGTCAGTTCGTTTAGTTGGATTGGAACTACCTCCCGTAATGGGGATTATATCCACCGTTTTTGGTCTCAGTAAACCTTTATGAATTATAACCGGTGGGTGGGTACGTTCAAATGATATAGAAAACGAAAGACCGCGAGGAACGATCCCCGCGGTCCTGGCTTAAACTTAGAGACCGCTCGAGTTATCCAGCGGCTTGACTCCTGTGGTTGCTTTTATCGAGAATTATTGCTCCGGGTGTTCGTGGTAGACGTCTTCCAGCTTTCCGGCGAGGTAGTCGTCGTAAGCCGCCATGTCGAAGTTTCCGTGTCCGCTGTAATTGAATACTATGGTCTTCTTTTCATTGTCTTCCTTCGCCTTCCTGGCTTCGTCTATTGCCGCCTTGATTGCGTGGGCGGTCTCCGGAGCCGGGATATAGCCTTCGGTATTGGCAAAAGTCAGCGCGGCTTCGAAGATGTCGGTCTGTTCGAATGCCCTGGGGGTCATATAACCCTTACTGTTTAACCTTCCCACTATCGGTGCCATACCGTGATATCTCAGTCCTCCGGCGTGAATACCGTCGGGTACGAAATTGTGGCCCAGGGTATACATATTCATTAACGGCGTCATCTCGCCGCTATCGGCGTAATCGTATTCCTGTTTGCCCTTAGTCAGCGTCGGACAGGCCGTCGCTTCCGCTCCGATCAGATCTATATCCCTGCCGTCTTCGATGATGTCCTGTAAAAACGGGAGGACGAGGCCGCCGAAGTTACTCCCCCCTCCCGTGCAGCCTATGAGTACGTCCGGTTTATGTCCCGCCTTTTCGAGCTGGAGCCTGGTTTCTTTCCCTAGTATCGACTGATGAATGAGCACGTGGTTAAGGACGCTTCCGAGGGAGTACTTGGCGTCGTCCGATTTGGTTGCCAGTTCGATTGCCTCGCTGATTGCCATCCCCAGGGTTCCGTCGGTATCCGGATCCTCTGCCAGGAACCTCCTGCCCACTTCGGTTTCTTCTGACGGGCTGGGTATGATCTCGCCGTCCCAGCTCTGTATCATGGATTTTCTGAACGGTTTCTGGTCGTAACTTACCCTGACCATGAATACTTTGGCGTCTATATCGAATTGTGACGTGGTGAAGCTAAGGGCACTTCCCCACTGCCCGGCACCTGTTTCCGTGGTTAGCGCTTTTAACCCTTCCTGTTTGGCGTAGTAAGTCTGGGGCAGGGCAGTATTTGGTTTGTGACTGCCCGGAGGTGACGCACCCTCGTATTTGAAAAATATTCTCGCCGGCGTATCGAGTTCCCTTTCCAGGTTTGAAGCCCGGATCAGCGGTGTTGGTCTCCAGATTTTGTATATCTCCATTACCTCTTCCGGGATATCTATCTCCCTGTCCTGGCTCATTTCCAGGTCGATCGATCTTTCCGGGAAGATTTCCTTTAGCTCTTCGGGTTTCATTGGCTCTTCTGTCTCCGGGTTGAGAGGGGGGTCAAGCGGCTCCTCGAACAAGGATAGTGGATTGAACCAGCTGGTTGGCATGTCGGTTTGGTCGAGATGGATCATTTTATTTTTCACGATAAACCTCCTGTATAGTTGGGGTATAAATTGGGAATATCTCTTTTATAAGACAAAAACTAGATAACTGAAAACGCCGGTTGCCGTTATGAAGCTGTTAGAAACGCCAGGCGGGTTCGAGTCGTTCGGGAAAGAAAGACGGAAGTTTCAGTTCTATTGAGGGTACGGAGAGATAAAAGCCGGTAGACGTACTGGATATGAAGTTTCTCAGATAGTTTAGCACTTGGCTGGAATTAACCGAGCCAAACCCGATCACCAAAGTTCATAATTATCACCTGTCGCTTGAATTTTTATCAGTATAGGATAATTGAGTCGAATCGTCAACTGGGTCGTGAATGGGCTACCGAGTTAAGTCTCCTTGCATAAATTAGACCTCTAACTTATTATTAATCCAATCAACGGGGCCGTAGCTCAGTCGGGAGAGCGCGTGGTCGGCATCCACGAGGTCACGGGTTCGAATCCCGTCGGCTCCACCAGATTCCTTCAATTTCACCAATTTACGTTTACAAACACCCTTATTAGTTCCTCTCTAATAACTAACCTCCGGGCCTTTCCGGCCCGGGAAATTTCCGACTCGCGTGCTCAAACTAATGCCTTCATGGTAGTGGGTTTTACTATAGTAACTATACACCAAAACTCGCCGAGGAACCCCACAGCTTGCCTGTGGGGAGGAATCGGCTGGTTTGCGTCCAGCAGTCAATCGAGGCTGACTCCCTTAAGCATGGTGTATCATTATGTGAGTGTAAGTTTCTTATATATTACATAACCAATAGTTTGGCTCGATTGACTGCTGGGTCATCTTTTGTAAAAGAGCACAGTTCTTAGT
>JGI1689J12820_1000021_pt1 | contig 46904 bp, 46 predicted proteins | sample PRCRCaboRojoPR_6_FD_12820 | JGI IMG/M metagenome (IMG submission 12820)
GATAAGGCTGAATGGGTTCCGGCCATCAAGATTTCCGAAAATCCTGCGAAGGTCCCTAATCCAGGAAACAAGCATGTCTGGCGGGCTTACGACCAGCGCGGAAGAGCTACTGTTGACATCCTTAGTCTGGAAGAGGAAGATCCGCGGAAGATGGATGAGTTGGTACTGCATCACCCCGCAGAACACGCTGTCTTTCGAATTTTACAGCAGGCTGAGGTGGATCATATCGAACCTTTGCTGGAAGAGGTCTGGGTGGATGGAGAAGTCGTCATTGAGATTCCTCCCCTGGAACGCTTGCGGCAAAGAAGATTGGATGACGTTTCGAAATTAGACCCCGGGGTTTGCCGTTTGATGAACCCTCATATTTACCATGTCTCACTCACGGAAAAATTGTGGAATTTAAAACGTGATTTGATAGAGCGTTTGGATTAAACTCATTAATGTCACTGTAGATGGTCAACAGTGTTTATTGAGAAAAGGTCGAGGGTCCGCAAGGGATTTCGACCTTTTTTGGGTAAAGATGAATGGTTTCGGGGGGGACAACAACTGCTCATTCATGGATCCAGGGGTGATCCTTTTCTTGGAATTTGTATATCCCGTCTCTCAGGAGTTATTTCCCCCGGGTGATTTTTGGAAGATTTCCTGGGTTGAAGGGAGGATGGGAGGAACACATTATGGTAGCATTCATTAAAGTACTTACCGTTCCGGATAGGATTCTAGTGAGGTAGTCATGCGGCAATATTTGGATTTGTTAAAACATATTCTGGATGATGGCGTGGAGAAGGGCGATCGGACCGGGACCGGGACCCGTTCGGTGTTTGGTTACCAGATGCGTTTTGATTTGCAAAAAGGTTTTCCTCTGGTAACGACCAAAAAGCTTCACCTCAAATCTATCATTTATGAATTGTTGTGGTTCATCCGGGGAGATACAAATGTGGCGTTTCTCCAGGATCACGGGGTAAGTATCTGGGATGAATGGGCCGATGAAACGGGTGACTTGGGACCTGTGTACGGTGCTCAGTGGCGGTCTTGGGAGACGAAAGAAGGTGGTAAAAAGATTGATCAACTCAGCAGGGTTATCGATCAACTCAAGACGAACCCGGATTCCCGGCGCATCATTGTCAGCGCCTGGAATGTAGGAGAAATCGATAAAATGGCCCTCCCCCCCTGCCACCTGCTGTTCCAATTTTATGTCGCAGATCAGCGGTTGTCATGTCAGCTTTACCAACGCTCAGCGGATGTTTTTTTAGGTGTCCCATTTAATATCGCTTCCTATGCCCTCCTGACCCTGATGACTGCGCAGGTGTGTGATCTCCAGCCAGGAGATTTTGTACATACCCTGGGGGATGCCCACCTTTACTTGAACCATCTTGACCAAGCTCGTTTACAGATAAACAGGGAGCCGTATCCTTTACCTGAGATGGAGATCAACCCGGAAGTGGAGTCAATTTTTGATTTTAAATATGAGGATTTCCTGCTCAAGGGATATCAGGCACACCCCCATATCAAGGCCAAGGTTTCTGTATGATCATCTCTTTNATTGTCGCCATGGATGAAAAAGGGGGGATTGGAAAGGAGGGTGAGCTTCCCTGGCATATCTCCCGGGATCTCCAGCATTTCAAAGAAGTCACCATGGGGCACCATTTGATCATGGGGCGGAAAACGTTTCAGTCCATTGGGAAGAGGCTGCCGGGGAGGACGATGATCATCCTCACTCGAAATCCAGACTTCCGGGCTGAGGAATGTCTCGTGGTCCATTCCTTTCCGGAAGCGCTCTCGTTGGCTGAAGCGCGGGGAGAAGAAGAGGTATTTGTCATTGGGGGTGCATCTGTGTATCGAGAAGCGCTGCCCCGGGCGGACCAGTTATATCTGACCCGGGTGCATACTGATGCCAAGGCGGATACGTATTTCCCTGCGTTTGATTTGAAATCATGGAAGTTGAAGGATCAGAGGCACTATCCAGCGAAAGGGCCCAATACATATCCTTTTACCATTCAGCGTTATATTCGTTCCTGGGACGACCCCACCTCTTAACAGGGGGTTCTAATCATCTTAATCACCAGCCAAGAGGTGTATTTTTTCCCAGGGTTTCATATCGCTTTCCAGGGCTAAGATCTCCCGCAGTTCAAAAATTTGGTCGCGTAAAGCAGCCGCTTTTTCAAACTCCAGATTGTCGGCTGCTGTCAGCATCTGTTGTTTCANGTCCGCGATGATATCCATCAGCTCATCTTCTGGGATACCGCGTACGCTGTCCGCGTCATATTCCCCCTCTGCTTCTGAAACAGCTTTCATGGGGACACGATCGGTAATGTCACTGATGGATTTCTTGATGCTGACCGGTTCGATATCGTGTTCTTCATTGAATGCGATTTGGATTTCTCGACGTCGCTTGGTCTCGTCAATTGCGTTTTGCATGGCAGGTGTGATCTCATCTGCATACATGATCACTTTTCCATTCACATGACGCGCTGCTCGTCCGATGGTTTGAATGAGCGCGGTGTCCGAGCGCAGGAACCCGGACTTATCGGCATCCAGAATGGCTACAAGCGAGACCTCGGGAAGGTCAAGCCCTTCCCGGAGCAAGTTGATCCCTACCACCACATTGTAGACCCCTAATCTCAAATCTCGTAGGATGCCAACCCTTTCGATCGTATCGATTTCAGAGTGCAGATAATGGACTTTGATCCCGGTGTCCCGGAGGTAGTCCGCCAGGTCTTCCGCCATCCGCTTGGTTAATGTGGTCACCAAAACACGTTCACCCCGCTCGGTGCGCTGGTAAATTTCCCCGATCAGGTCATCCACCTGGCCTTCTATGGGCCGGACGTCAATTTGGGGATCCACAAGCCCGGTGGGGCGGATGACCTGGTCGATGACCTCGGGCGCTTTTTCAAGCTCATAGGGGCCGGGTGTCGCGGAAGTGTATACTGTGTACCCCATTTTCTCTTCGAATTCGTCGAAGGTCAGAGGACGGTTGTCCAGAGCAGAGGGAAGACGGAATCCATGTTCCACCAAAGTTGCCTTTCGGGACCGGTCGCCGTTGAACATGCCCCGGATTTGCGGGATGGTCATGTGGGATTCGTCGATGATTAAGAGGTATTCTTGGGGCAGGTAATCCATCAAAGTCCAGGGAGGTGAATCTGGTGGCCTTTGGTCCAGGTGCCGGGAATAGTTCTCAATGCCGGAACAGTACCCCACCTCCCGCAGCATTTCCAGGTCGTATTTCGTGCGCTGCTCGAGGCGCTGAGCTTCTAACAGTTTCCCGGCGGACTTAAAATAGGCCAGTTGATCTTCCAGCTCTTCTTCAATATTCTGGATCGCTCTTTGCAGCTTTTCCTCTTCAGTGATGTAATGTTTGGCGGGATAGATTTGTACCGAGCCCGGAGATTCCAGAATTTCTCCTGTCACGCGGTGGATGCGGGTGATGCGTTCTACCTCATCCCCAAAAAATGAGATCCGGTACAGGAAATCATTTTCATAAGCGGGAGCAATCTCCAGGGTATCGCCGCGAACGCGGAACGCGCCCGGTTTCAACTCTACTTCATTCCGCTCGTACTGCCCTTCGATGAGCTGGCGCAGAAGGGCGTTACGGCGGTAGATTTCTCCCTGTTGAAGCTCGATAACCACTTTTCCGTACGCTTCAGGACTTCCCAAACCGTAGATGCAGGATACCGAAGCGACGATGATCACGTCCTTCCGGGACATGAGTGCCGTGGTGGCCGCTAATCGAAGCCGATCGATTTCTTCATTGATGTCGGTGTCCTTTTCAATGTACAGGTCTTGATGCGGGACATAGGCTTCTGGCTGGTAATAATCATAATAACTGACAAAGTATTCCACGGCATTCTCGGGGAAGAAGGATTTGAACTCAGCGTAAAGTTGAGCAGCCAGGGTTTTATTGTGAGCGATCACCAATGCCGGCATTTGCAGGTTCTCGATGACATTGGCCATGGTGTATGTCTTGCCTGTTCCTGTAGCGCCTAATAGCACCTGGTCTTTCTTTCCGTTTTCTACTCCCCGAATAATTTTTTCAATCGCTCGGGGTTGATCACCGGTTGGTTTAAATGGAGCTTTTAGATTAAATGCCATAATTCATGTTTAGGGTCGAACGTATATGGGATTGCTGAAAATCCAGCCCCTCTTTTTACCTTTGTAAAATAAATATGATTCCACACGATACACGCCGGGAACCGTGGTGGTATGGGAGCAAATCTCGCGATCTTCCCAACGTTTCAAAAGTTTTCCATCTTTGATGAGGTGACATTCTGCCCGATTCGGCAGCGTGATTTGCAGCGTCACACCGTTTTTTGCAGATATTTCATCTCCCATGATCACTGTTTCGTTCTTACCGTGAGCTTTATATCGAAACCCTTTACTGGTTCTTGGGAGATCGTAACCTATGAACGCATGACCTTCCCGAAATGCCTGCCAAACCATCTCTTTGTCCTGGTTTATATTACCACGAAGGGGGCGGGGAATGAGAAGGTGAGTGTTTACTCCCTGGAAGTGGAATTGATATGGGAAAACGGTACGCTGTAAAGGTCCCATACTGGCCTGCAAAGCGTGGGCATCCGATCCTCCCACCGCCGCGATCCGTTTCCCGGTCGAAGTTAAAGAATCCCAGAGGTTCAGTGTTTCCCGGAACGGTCCCCGGGCGATCCGTTGGGGAAAATATGCATAAAAAATGGCGTGGAGTTTACTTTTTAAAAGGGACTTGAATTCCGAAAAAGCGTTCCATAACTCGATCCCTGTATACCCTTTTACATCCCAGTCCACCCAGGAGATATTTGGCTGATCTACAGCAGGAGCTGCGGGGTCCACGGGATGAGCGATGAAAGACAACCCACCTCCTTTCTCCACAGCCTCAATCAATGCTTGAGGATCCTTCGCTTTGTCAACCATCGTCTCATCCATATCAAAGATCAGGAGATGATTTTTTTGTGGGTCTCGCGTGCGGTCGTGGGTTTCTTCCCCAACCAAAAGCAGGACCGATCTTTCTTCATCCCCATAATAACCCTCCAGTCCCTTTACACGCACGTTGTGGTCTGTAGCGATGATGGCATCCACCTTTGTTTGCAGGGCGGCTTGGATGAGATCCTGGTGGCTCCCGGTACCGTCGGAATAGGTGGTGTGGATGTGTAAGTTGACAGTTATTTCATTCATCAGGGCATCTTTTGGGGGATTGATCTGTATATGAAAGGCTTATTCGCATAGGGAGGAAAAATCACGCCCTCAAAGAGGGGGCGCTTGACTACTAAGCTGGGGTGACGGTATAATCGCTCTGCTTGTGTGTCAATGAAATGGTATGATTTAGAGCAGGACTGACATACACCGTAGAAGATTATAGGATATTCATGGTAGTCTTAGGAGGGTAGGTGTGGAAACATATCTTGATATCGGGTTGATCATTACCTCAGTAGCTTTGATTACCAGCGTAATTCTGCAGAGCAAAGGTGCTGGGCTTGGCGGCCTGACCGGAGCTGATATGGGGGGTGTGTTTTCTGCGAGGAGAGGTATTGAAAAGACACTTTTTCGGATTACGATTGGGTTAAGCTTTCTATTTTTTGGCCTCGCAGTTGCTACTGTGATTGTATCAGGCTGATCGAGATTCTCTTTAAATGAGGCTCAGATAAAGAACGAATACCGGGAAATATGGGGCACCCATATTTTCCGGTTATGTGTGTATACGCGAGTTTTGGTAAAATCTGTTTCAGAATTGGATTTTGGCTATGGACCTCATAAAAAAATTGCGGTGGCAGTTTCTGGTTATCTTCTTAGCTTTGATTGTCATCGCTGCTATTCTCTGGGGACAACAAGCGGAACCCGTTGTCGTTGAATCTCCGGAGCCAACCGGTGGGGGTGTATATAAGGAAGGGCTTGTCGGTTCCTTAAGACGCTTGAACCCTCTCCTCGCTAGATATAATCCAGTAGACCAGGATGTGACAAGCTTGCTTTTCACGGGACTTGTTCAATATGACAGCAAAGGCTATCCACAACCTGATCTTGCCAATTCCTGGGGTATTTCAAGAAACGGGGAAGTATATAACTTCTCGCTGAGAACGGATGCTGTGTGGCATGATGGCCAACCTGTGACCAGTGAAGACGTCGTTTTCACGGTCAACCTTTTGAAGGAGGAGGAGTTTCCCACACCCCGGGATGTGGAATTGTTCTGGAAGGATATTGAGGTGGAGGCATTGGACGAAAAAACCCTCCAGTTTCGCCTTCCCGAACCATTCGCTCCCTTTTTGAGTTACCTGAATTTTGGGATTCTTCCTTCCCATGTATTAGAGGACATATCACCCGATGAGATCGTTGACGCTGAATTTAATCTCGACCCCATCGGGACAGGCCCTTATCAGTTTGACCGCTTTTTAGGCGAAGGTGATCAAATATCTGGCGTGGTTCTGAAAAAATTTGAGGATTATTATCAGGATCAAGCTTTTCTGGATGAATTTGTATTTATTTATTTTGACTCCTACCAAGAAGCATGGGAAGCCTATGAAAACGGTGAAATCCTGGGTATCGGGCGGATCCCTGAGGGGATATTGACCCCCGCAATGGACGCACCTGATTTCAACTTGTACACATCTCGGCTCCCTGAAATATCGCTTGTCCTTCTCAACCTGGATAATCCTGAAGTCCCCTTTTTCCAGGAAGTGGACCTGCGGCGGGCCATGCTCAAAGGACTGAATCGGCAGTGGATGGTCGATCATGTTCTCGAAGGTCAGGCTGTCATCGCAGACGGTCCGATTTTCCCCAAAACATGGGCCTATTATGAGGGGATCACCCATTATAATTACGAACCGGAAGAAGCGCTCGAAACTCTCCGTGATCTGGGATACACTATCCCCGCTGAGGGGGGAGAGGTTCGTGTTAACGAAGAGGAAGTCAGATTGGAGTTCACGCTCCTTTACCCGGACGATCCGCGGCATGAAGCCCTGGCAGAAGCCATCCAGGAAGATTGGTCAACACTTGGTTTTGATGTGAATCTGGAAGCCCACCCATATCAGGAATTGAGGGCGGAATACCTGGAAAACCGGGTTTACGAGGCTGTGTTGATCGATTTCAATCTCTCTCATAACCCCGATCCTGACCCCTATCCTTTTTGGCACCAGACTCAAACGACTGGCGGACAAAATTATTCGATGTGGGATGATCGTCAGGCCAGCGAATATATCGAGCAGGCGAGAATTACTTTTGATAATCCCGATGAACGAGCTCGGTTGTATAGGAATTTTCAAGTCCGTTTTGTTGACCAGATGCCGGCTTTACCCCTTTTCTACCCGATGTACACATACGGGGTATCAGAGGACGTGAAGGGCGTACGAATTGGACCTGTTTTCAAACCTTCCGATCGTTTGAAAACGGTCACTGACTGGTATATTTTCTCAGAGGTTCCAGGTGGTCAGTCCCCTTCTGGAACTCCGCTTGAATAACGTCGTGTCGACTCCTGATCCGATGATGAAATCGATTGGGTAATGAAAATTTATATTTATTTTTTGGAGTAATCATTGTGAATGAAAAAAAGCAAAATCAAGCTATAGCAGATGTGCAATCCATCGAATCCTGGCATGCCATGAGTGGGGAGGAGGTAAAGGATCACCTGGGGGTGACGCGTGAGAAAGGTCTTTCCACTTCTGAGGTCGAGCGCAGAGTTGAAAAATTCGGTTACAACGAATTGAAAGAAGGGGAAAAGACCACGATTTGGGAGATGATCCTGGCCCAGCTTTCAGACTTTTTAGTCATCCTCTTATTGGTCGCTGCGGTGATCTCTGCCCTGCTGGGCGATTGGATTGAGGCCGGAGCGATTATGACCATCGTGGTCCTCAACGCGGTCCTGGGCGTCGTCCAGGAGCGCCGGGCGGAAGAGGCCCTGGAGGCCTTGAAGAAAATGGCCTCGCCGGACGCCGATGTGCTCCGGGAAGGTCACCGTCAGGATGTTCCAGCCCGTGAGGTGGTCCCCGGGGATATCGTCTTTTTAGAGGCGGGAAACTTCGTCCCTGCAGACCTGCGCTTGCTGGAGACCGCCAACTTGCGCATCGATGAAGCTGCCCTGACCGGGGAGTCCGTCCCCGTTTCAAAAACTGCCGATATCCAGCTTTCCGAGGAAGCCGCACTGGGGGACCGGAAAACCATGGCCTACACGGGGACCATGGTCACCTACGGCCGCGGAGTGGGTGTGGTAGTCAGCACCGGGATGTCAAGCGAAATCGGTCAGATCGCTGAGATGCTGCAGGGGGTTGAGGAGGAGGAAACTCCGCTTCAGAAGCGCCTGGACAGCTTTGGCCGAACCCTGGGCTGGGCTGCTCTGGCCATCAGCGCGGCGATTTTTGTGGAGGGGATCATCACAGGAACAGAGCCTTTGGATATGTTCCTCATCGCTGTCAGCCTGGCCATCGCCGCGGTCCCGGAAGGCCTGCCGGCTGTGGTCACCATTACCCTGGCCCTGGGCATGCAGGAAATGATCGAGCGCAACGCCCTCATCCGCCGGCTTTCCTCGGTGGAGACCCTGGGGTCAACCACGATCATCTGCTCTGACAAGACCGGAACCCTCACACAGAATGAAATGACTGTGACCAAGGTGGCTGTGGACGGGGAGTTTCTGGATGTCACCGGCTCCGGCTATCAACCTGAGGGGAAGTTCCTCTGCGATGGAGAGGAAGTCAACCTCTCCGAAGAGTATCCCGGCATCCTCACCGCGCTGTGGATCGCGGCTCTCAATAACGACGCCGCCCTGGAGACCGATTATGATGAGCAGGGCCGCAAGACGTACCGCATGGTAGGGGATCCGACGGAAGGCGCGCTCCTGGTGGCAGCGGCCAAGGCGGGTGCAACGCCTGCCCCCCTGGCCCAGGCTTATCCCCGTGTGGAGGAAATCCCCTTTGACTCCGAGCGCAAGCGCATGGTCACCGTGCACTCCATTGAGACGCCCAATGCCCAGGATGTGTCCCCGTTTTATGATGAAACGCAGCACAAAGCCTGGTATGTCGTCACCCAGAAGGGGGCCCCGGATGTGGTCCTTGAGCGCTGTACACATTATCAATCCCGGGATGACGAAGCTGTACCCCTGACGGATGAACAGCGCCGCCGGATTTTAGCGGCCAACGACCGTATGACCAGCAACGCCCTGCGCGTGCTGGGCGTGGCCTACCGGGTGGTGGAAAACCTGGATCAATACCGTCAGAATGGGGAGCTGGATCACGATGTCGAGGAGAAATTGATCTTTGTCGGTCTGCTGGGAATGATTGATCCTGCCCGCCCCGAAGTGGTCCCGGCCCTTAATAAAGCCCGCCAGGCTGGGATCCGCACAGCCATGATCACCGGGGATTATCCCAATACAGCGGAAGCTATCGCCAGCGAGATCGGCTTGATGCAGGAAGGACATAAGGTGCTCACCGGTCGGGAGCTGGACGAGATCTCTGATGACCGGCTTAAGGAAGAAGTCAACCGCACGGATGTCTACGCCCGGGTGTCTCCGGAGCACAAAGTGCGCATCGTGGACGCCTTTAAAGCCAACAATCAGATCGTGGCCATGACAGGGGATGGGGTCAATGATGCCCCTTCGATCAAGAAAGCGGACATCGGCATTGCCATGGGGATCACCGGCACGGACGTCGCCAAAGAAACCGCGGATATGGTGCTCACTGACGATAATTACGCCAGCATCGTGGCCGCCGTGGAGCAGGGCCGGGTGATCTACAGCAACATCCGCAAATTCGTGTACTTCCTGCTCTCCTGCAACATCGCTGAGATCATGACCATTTTCCTGGCCATCATGTTCGGCTGGAGCTCCCCGCTGAAAGCCATCCAGCTCTTGTGGCTGAACCTGATTTCGGATGGGGCCCCGGCCTTGGCCCTGGGGTTGGAAAAAGGGGAACCGGACCTGATGGACCGTCCCCCGCGCGACCCCGGGGAACCGATCCTCAACCGCTACATGCAGCAGGGGATCGCCATCCAGACCGTGGCCATAGCCGGCGTGACGCTCTTTGCCTACTGGATAGGCCTGCGGAACTTCCCCGAGATGGCCCAGACCATGGCCTTTGTCACCCTTTCTTTCTCGGAACTGCTGCGGGCCTTCACCGCCCGTTCCGAGCGCTATCCGGTGTTGAAGATGGGGGTATTTAAAAGCATGTATATGAATCTGGCGGTGCTTTCCTCCCTTTTCCTGCTCCTGATTGTCATTTACGTGCCGTTCCTGCAGCGGGTCTTTGAAACCGTACCCTTGATGTGGGAGCAGTGGATGTACATCCTTCCCCTCTTGATTGTGCCGGCGATTTTCGCGGAATTGTTCAAAGCCGTGTCCACACCCCGGAGGGATAAAAAGCAGCAGGAAACATCTTGATTTTCTCGATCATAGCGCCACTTAGGAAGAAAAAACCCCACAGTCCACTGTGGGGTTTTTTTATATCAACTCCTTCTGGTGCTTTCCGAAAGCAGCCCGTGGGTGTCAGGCGTATATGACGTGTTTGTTCAGGAAGGCTTCCACCGTTTGGTAAAAATGCTTGATATTTTCCGGCTGGCGAAATCCGTGGCCTTCCTCCGGGTAGAGATGGTATTCGTGGGGAACATCATTTTCCTTTAAAGCCTGAACGATGGCTTCCGCTTGTTCGGGGACGACGACTTTGTCCTCACCGCCCTGGAAGATGGCCAGGGCGTCTTGAATCTGATCGGCATTGAAAAGGGGCGACCGCTCCCGGTAGCGGGCTTTGGCTTCAGGCAAAGGCCCCAGCAGCGAATCGGAGTAATGCTGTTCAAACTTATGGGTGTCTGCGACCAGCGAGAACTGATTGGTCACGCCGTAAAGGCATATCCCGGCCTTAAAGACACCTGGATAATCCACCAGCGCTTTAAGGGTCGTGAAACCTCCCGCGCTTCCCCCCATGATCACCATTTTATCTTTGTCTACCTTTCCTGTGCTGGATAGATGCTGGGCCCCGCTGATAGCATCCTCCACATCATAAATCCCCCATTTCCCCCGGAGTGCGTTCCGGTAAGCCCGTCCGTAGCCGGTGCTTCCTCTGTAATTGGGCTGGAGAACGGCATATCCTCTGCTGGTGAAAAATTGGACTTTGATCTGAAAATCTGCCACCCGCTGGCTGGTAGGACCGCCGTGGATGAGGACGATAAGGGGGGGGAGTTCATCCTCCACTTCCGCCTTGTCGAGAGGGGGGTAATACATGCCATATACATCCCCGTCGTCCATTCCCCGCCACTTCATGTGCCGGGGCTCACTGTATGCCGTGGGAGGGAGCTCCTCAGCTGTTGAGCGCCGCACCACATACTCCTTTTCCCCGTTTTGGAGGGTGATTATCCTGTGCGGGACCTTACCTCCAGAAGCGATCAGGGCTACCTGACCTCTAGATGGGGAGACGGCTATCTGTTCAAGCCAGGTATAGGCTTCTTCCTGTGTCCAGCGGGTTTGTTCCCCCGAGGAAATCTCCACGGACCACAGCGTCGCGGCCCCCTTCTGGTTTCGGATGAAGTATAGGTGACGGCCATCGGCGCTGAATCCGAAAGTGCGCATTTCTTGTCCCCAGGCAGGTTTTCCGTGTTCAGCGGGTTCTGAGGTCAACTGCGTGTGGCTGCCTTCTTGGATGTCAAACAGATAGAGCTGCCACCAACCGCTTTGGTCAGATGCATAAGCCAGATAACGACCGTGCGGTGAAAATTCAACTTGAAAGATCGAGGTTTGATCATCTCCAGCGATGGTTGTCTGATCTTCAAGTCGGGGAAGACCACGGTCGTCCGATCTCAAAGTGCCAATTTTCAACTTCGTCCCATCCCAGGGCATGTTTGGTTGGTCCCAGCAAATCCAGGCGATTTTTTCTCCCTCTGGGTGCCAGCGGGGGTGCATGTAAAAGTCTTCACCGCTGACAATCTTACGCGGCCAGAAGCGCCCTTCGGTATCCACAATCACTAGGTTATCCTTTCCTTCATACGTGTGCACATAAAGCAGAAAGTCCCCTTCTGGCGATACTTGCGGGGATGCAGCAGCGCCGTATTCAGGTGTGATCGGTCGGGCCTTCCCTGATTGGAGGGGCTGTTTGTAGATACGCTTGGAATCCGATTCCACGAAATAGACATGATCATCGCCAACGGTGAAGGAGCCGCCCCCATAGCCCACGCCACCCTTGACCGCGAAATCATTGTTCATGACTCGAAAAGCTTCCCCTCCCGGAGGTAAGGCGATCAACCTCCCTTGACCTGCGTACCGTTCACGCCAAACCAGGGTCCCATCATTGTTCCAGGCCACGTCGCTGAAACTTATCCCCTGACTGATATCTTGAGGCGAGATGGGACTGGTCCATGTTCCGTGCGGTTTTTGGCTTTTTTCGATCATGATTGTCTCCTCTTCAGAACTTCTTGTGCTCGTTGGAACGCAAGATTCTTTTCCTTTTAGCCTTCCTGCATGTGCCGCATGGGCGCGAAGGACATCCGGTGGATAGGAGTTGGTCCTTTTTCAGCGATCGCTTTCCGGTGAGCCTTGGTGCCGTATCCTTTATTTTGAAAGAGCTGATAAGAAGGGTATTGTTTTTCCATTTCTACAAGGTGTTTATCACGGATTGTTTTTGCCAGGATGGAAGCAGCAGCAATGCTTAAGGAGCGCGCATCTCCTTTGATCAACCATGTTTGAGGAATGGGATTATCCGGAAGCTGCAGATAATCCAGGAGAAGGTGTTTGGGGAAGGGGTGAATGCTGTCTATAGCGCGTTGAGCTGCCAATCGTATGGCTGGAACGATCCCCCACATGTCAATCTCGTGGGAGCTTGCAAAGGCGACGTTCCATCCCAGGGCTTCTGCCTGAATGCGGCCCTTGAGAGACTCCCTTTCTGAAGGGGTCAATTCTTTGGAATCCCGCACTTCTGACAATGCCTGTTCGATATCTGGATTGGGGGGTAGGATGACAGCGCCTACNGCTACAGGTCCCGCTAGAGCGCCTCTTCCTGCCTCATCGATGCCGGCAATATAGGGGATATGGGCTTTCCAGAAGGCTGATTCGAAATCCAGATTCGGTTTGGGTGGGATAAGACAGGGGTCGAGTCTACTTCTCATATACACCTCGGCGCTTGTTGCGCCGGATGGTTAAGATGTCCGTTAACATTCCCAGTGCATCTTGAATTACGTTTACTTTGCTTTCCGAATCGAAATACCAGGGAATGGGGACTTCTTTGATCCTGTAACCGCGCATTTTTGATATGGTCAAGATTTCAATATCAAATGCCCAGCCATGGAGGGTAAGATGCTTAAAAATATCCTCTGCTACTGGCCCTCTGAAACATTTGAAACCACACTGCGTGTCCTGCATACCGGGGAGAAGGGNCANTTGGATGAAAAAATTGATCAGCCGTCCGCCCAGGTGCCGATAGATGGGTTCGTGATAGCGAATGGAACCCTCGGCCTCACGGGAGGCGATCGCCAGATCAAAGTGTTCTAATGCGGGAGGGAGAAACCGGTTCAATTCCCCGATGGGCATGGATAAATCTGCGTCGCACATGAACCGGTATTGTCCGGTTACAGCTAACATTCCCCTCCGGATCGCTGCTCCTTTCCCGGGTTGAGCTTCAAAAAGCTTCCTCAAGCTGGCATGCTCCCGGGCATAAGCATCGATAATCTTACCAGTTTCATCTGTGCTGGCATTATCTACGACGATAATTTCGTGTGAATAGGATTGTTTTTCTAGGAAGCTGACAACTTGATCGAGAGTGGAGGGCAAGCGTTTTTCTTCGTTGTATGCAGGAATGATCAGTGAGAGAAAAGGGTTATCCACGATGAGATCTATTGGGTGAGAAGGATCAGGGTAATCAGTGCGATTAAAACCAGGATGACGAAGATGATCAAGATGCCGATGATAATCCATTCTTGCCTCGTGAAATTGACAACATCAACGAGGTCATTGAGTTTTTCTTCGAATCTAAAGGGTTCGGCTTTGGGAGAAGGTTCCTCCTCTTGGGTTGGTACTTTCTCCTTTTCTGGAAGGGCAGGTTTGGTCAAGAGTTTAATCAGGTTTCTGAAGTCCAAATCTGTGAACGCGGGTTTGGAAATCGCTAACCTGCGGGCGAAGTTTTTAATCCCGTCCGCGCGGATTACTTTCACAATGGGAGCGATGGATTCGATATGGGTTTCCGTGGAAACAAAAATCAAAGCGCCGCTCAGGTTTGGTGCTTTGAAGTTATGTCTTTTTAAATAACCTTCTATGGTTTTTTGATAAAGCCACGTTTCATGAATGAGGTTATTGAATGCGGGTTTATATTCTTCTCCCTGACCCATTACCTCCCATTTCTTTCCTTCTGCTCTGAAAAAACCTTTTTTATCCTTCGGGTTGATCACCGTTGTTCCAGACGGGGCGACCAGGACAAGAGGGATAGGTTTTCCTGCTTTGGGAAGGTTGACACTTCTGAGCAGGACACACTCGTCACTTAAGATATCATCCAAGATCGAAATCAGTTTCTTTTGGCTTTTCCTGGATTGGTACCACGACCAACCCTGCACGATGATACCCTGGATGGTTTTTAGGGTTGAGAGAACGGGTGAATCGCTTTTATATGGGGTGAGATCAATCGTTTTCATAGGTGTGTTCAGAAAAGATAGTGGATTTATGTGGATTATACCAGTCAAATAGGTCAAAAATCAAAACCAAGCTGCAAAAACAGCCTGACTGGTCCATTCATTCTGATTGAATTCTTGTACTAAGGAGTTGTTTTCTGACTGGTCCTTTTCCACATCCAATCCTGCGGAAAAGTAGATATCCTTCCCCTTGATTTCCCTGCTGATGCTTTCGAACCCAGGTACAGATTAAATGCCCCATTTCATGGCTTTTTGAAAATTCCTCCCGATCTACAGTGAGGACATCGAAGTATGCCATGTCTTTGCGATCATATATTCGGACTTAATCTATGAATCTATCTGGCGTCTACCAAACAGCTTCTGTGACCCCCGTTATTTTTGGCTTGAACAGCGCTGTCTGAGTCATCCTCTGGCCGTGATACCAGTTTCCATTGATAGGCAGTCGGGGTGGACGGACTTGAACCGTCGACCTCCGCGTCCCAAACGCGGCGCGCTGCCCTCTGCGCTACACCCCGGAGTCCACCTTCACGCAAAGCAGTATAATCTTAATGGATGTCAGCGTCAAGGATGACGGGTTTCCTTCACTTCAGGGTTTTTTATGCGGAGTCAGTTATATCAATTTCACCACCACTCATATCAGGAAGATATCCCATTTTGGTCGGAAATCACTGAGGGGTGTGATGGGGCATTGGAGTTGGGGTGTGGGACAGGGCGGGTAACGATCGCCCTTGGGGAAAAGGGTCATGTCGTGTGGGGTCTGGATCATGATCAGGATCAGCTGGAGTTCGCCAGGGCGGAATTGGTAAAGTGCCCTCAAGCGGTTCAGAATAAGGTTCGTTTTTTAGCTAAGGATATGAGATCTTTCCACTTGAGTCGTGACTTTGATATCCTGCTTTCTCCTTGTAACACATACAGCTTATTTCCAGAAGAGGGGCGGATATCTATCCTGGAATGCGTTGTTAAACACTTAAAGCCTCAGGGGTTGTTTTCATTCAGTGTGCCTAATCCCCATCAACTGCTGAAATGGACCCAGGAAGGGGAGGAAAGAGAAAGGGGTAAAAACTCTGTCTTGGAAGAGATCATTAGGCATCCTGTCTCGGGAAACCCTGTTCAGATCAGCAGCTGGGTGGAATCCGCTCCAAATGGGGTGAGATGGACCTGGCATTACGACCATCTTATGCCGGACGGGAAAGTGGATCGCCAAACAGTCAGCAACCTTCATTTCGATACGCCGGTGGATATGTACCTTTCCGAATTGAAGAGATATGGATTTTCAATCCAAACGTTTGGGGATTTCCAAAAATCTTCTTTCACAAAAGAAAGTCCCTATTTGATTATCTTGGGTCAACACTGAAAGGGAATACCAAAATCGTGAATAGGAGGTCTCCTTTCCCGCTTGTGCTGTCAGCAGGTTGGAGGTGTTAATAATCTGTGTACATCTTATTAGGAATCATCTTATATTTCGCTGTTATTTTTCTTATATTCGTTTCTTATCATACACAGCACAAGAGAAAAAAATTCGTTATCCGTTTCAAATAGGAGAATATTATGGCTATGTATATCAGACCGTATCGGGGACAGAGATATAAAATCCAACGGTCCCCAGAATCTGTGGAGCGCGAGGTTCAGGTACCTCTCAATGTCAGAGTAGAGGGCGATATGTACCTTGTGGAAATGATCGTTCCGGGGTTGAAGCCGGATGACTTAGATATTGAGATCCTGAAGAATAGGATTGAAATTCAAGGTGAGTTCAGCAAACCTGAAGAGGATGTGAAATACTTGCGCGAGGAAATTCCTGTAGGTAAGTTCCGACGTGTGATAAAGCTTCCCAAAATGATGGAAGTGGATCAGTCAGAAGCCAATCTCGAGCAGGGAATCCTGACCCTTCGGGTGCCTGTCGCCGAGGAAGCACTTCCCCGCACCATTGAAGTTCAAACTAGCTAACTTAAGCATTACCCTTGATGAAATGAAAAGCTGGGCTTTTGCCCAGCTTTTTTTATGGCAGGAATATTTTTGTTTGATCTTCTCCAGAATGGATGCCGTAGGTTCCTTCTGCGGGGATCTTTGTTTTTGTTTGAGCGTTCCAAAGAGGTTTGTGTCAGGTATAATGTAGTTGAACAATGAGTGATGGTTATGAAGGAGGAAATATTATGAAGTGGAAGAAAAATGAAGAGGAGTCAGCTGAGGAACAAAACGAAGAAGCAGAACAGGTCGAGGATCAGGAATCAATGACCCCTGAAGAAGAACTAGGAAAGGGTCAAACAGACATGTCCGAAGAAGGGGAAAAGGTGATTGAAGAAGATGTCACAAAACCAGAAGAGGAAGGCAGGGAAAGAAGTAAGGCTGCCCGTTTCTTTCGTAAGGTGTTGATATGGCTGGTGATTGTGGCCGTCGCTTTCGGTGCAGGGGTAGGGACGACATACTATGTCCTTTACCAACCAGCGATGAAGAAAGCAGCTCAGACGACACAGGCTTTAGAGGATGCTGAAGCCGAGGTTGCCAATTTAGAAGGGGAAGTGGAGCGCTTGTCTGCTTTTGAAGAACGAAACCAGGAATTGGAAGCGGAAATCAAACAGACAAAGGTTCATATCACCCTTCTCAGTGCCCGGTCCTCTGTGTCAGACGCCCTTTTGGCTCTTTCGGAGGATAACCTTGCGGAAGCCAAGTTGGAATTAGATAAAGTTGGGAAAACCTTAGTCACATTGGAATCCATGCTTAACGAGGACCAGGTTGAGGTGGTGATCAACATGCAGCAGAGGCATGAATTGATCATGGAAGAACTTGAAGAGGACCGATTCTCTGCCCGATCTGATCTGGAGGTGCTGTCTTCTAAACTGGGTTCTTTGGAGAATACACTATTTGCCAGTCCATAAGTACGTAGTTTGTCTAAAGCGTTAATAATAAAAAAGCCCCCCTTTGGGGGGCTTTTCTTATTTTATCCTGGTGAGGCGTTCCTGAGGAGGACTCCCCCTGGATGTTCCCAGGGGGAGTCCCTTTTTTGTGCCAATAGATTTTTAGAGGGTGCTGAGCTTTTTATGGAGATCAGTGCTTTTTAGTGAATTCTCGGCCGAAGGGAAATAATGCCAAGGGTATGAGTTTGAAATGCTGTTTGCCAAAAGGGATCCCGAGGATGGTAATGTACAGGATGAGCCCATTGATCAGGTGGGCGATAGCTATCTCCCAGCCAAAGAAAACCAGCCAGATCAAGTTGAAAATAGTGTTCATTGTGTTGTGGGCAGTAGGTTTCAGTGTGATTTCTTCCCCAAAAGGAGTCAGGGTAGCGACACCGATCTTTATAGCCTGGACGCCAAAAGGGATGCCGATGATCGTCAGACACAGGATGGCGCCCCCGATTAAATACCCTAAAGCTGCCAGAAAACCGCCGAAGATAAACCAGATGATGTTGCCTAGAAAACTCATGATATCCTCCTTGTTTGGGTATTCCTATTTATAGTATACGCGATTTGTCCGGTTTTGTTTCCCGGATTGGAGCGTTCAATTGTCAAAATAGGAAAGGAAAGCTCCTCATAATGCTAGGATCTGTTCCTGCAATGCGAGGTCGATGTTTGGATAAACCTTCCCGCCTAAATTTCTCAAGGCAGTCCCTTTCTGTTCATCCACTGCGATCCCAATCAGGCTCAGATCCAGGTCAAATCCTGCCCTGTCCAGAATCTTTAGAGCGGATCGAGCGCTTTGGAATCCAGGCGGTGTGTCTTCAAATACGTAAACCGTGCTCTTGTGAAGATCCTGCCAAATCTCTCCCGCATGTTTTTTATAGACTAGTTTCTGACTGGCCAGCAAAGATTGCAGCTTTGGGGTTCCAAGGCTGACAAGGAGAGCTGCCAGAGCATGGACCGGGCTGGGTTTACGGATGTCATCCAGAGGTTGTTCCCGTTCTTCAGCCAGCCAGGCCATCTCGCCGTGGCCGATGACCGGAAGGTCTTCCAGACCGACCAATGCCGCGCCCATTTCAGCCTCAGGGGTGCCGAAATGGTCCTCCAGAGGTCGGGAAGGGCGATTGGTGAGAATTGCACTCGATTGGCCCTCTATGCTGAGCCAATCTGAGAGCTTTTGGCTGGATTGGGAGGAGAGAAGGGGCCGGTCAAACTGTTCCAGGTAGCTGCGGCAGTTGAATTGGGGCCGCAGTTGATATACTTTTTGAAATCTCTCGCTTCCCAGCACAAATTCCTGGAAGATGCGGTGCGTGATTGAGCGTCGGGCTTCATGCGCGCCTGCAACCAGATCCTCAATGATTTCCTGTTTGTCGCTGGAAAGTTCTTCTTTCAGGACGTCAGCTGCCCGTTCGCGGGGGCTCCTCTGGGTATCCTGCCGTTTGTCCAGCCTGGTCAGGAAGGTGCGCCAGTCAGGTGTTTGTCGGGTCCGGCTCCCTGCTGGCGTTGAGGTGAGTGTTTCTGGCGGGTTCATCTCTGGTTGGGTTTGCCAGATTTCCTTCATCATCAGCCCCAGAAAAAGGGCGGCGGAATCCCATTCGCTGGTGATCCCGGCAGCCTCAAAAGCGTAAATCTCCTGCTGGCTGAGTTGTGGATTTATAAATCCCAGCGACTCTCCCATCGTCTGAACTGTATCCTGCAGAGCCCTGTGATAACCGCGCGGTTCGAGCAGGACGCCGTCCATATCAAAAAGCAAAATGGTCTTCATCCCTTTCTAACCTTTGTCGATATGGCGCTGGCGGAGTTCGTCTTGAACATCATCCAGGGTGAGGTCCATGGCAGAGAGCAGAACCAGAGAATGATAAAAAAGATCTGCTGTCTCTTCTACCACCCGTTGTTTCCCCTCACCTGTGGCGGCCAGGATGACCTCCACTGTCTCTTCGCCGATTTTTTTCAGGATCGCCTCTTTTCCTTCCTGGAGAAGGAAAGCGGTGTAAGAATCCTGGGGTTGGACTGCTTTGCGGTCCTGGATGATTTGGAATAGCTCTTCGATCATGTAACTTCTCCCTCGATTACGTTTTGGGTTCTAAGCTCTGGAAAGATCGGTAAAAACAGGATGTGGCGCCTGTATGGCAGGCCGGCCCATGGGGGTCGACCAGNACCAGCAGGGTATCTGCGTCGCAGTCCACCTTGATCTCCCGGACATCCATGAAGTTCCCTGAAGTTTTTCCCTTGTGCCAAAGTTCCTCGCGGCTCCGGCTCCAGAAGTGGGCCTGGCCTGTTTCCAGGGTGCGCTGAAAGGCTTCCTCATTCATCCAGGCGACCATCAGGACCTGCCGGGTCCCAGCATCCTGGAGTACTGCCGGGATGAGGCCTTTGGGGTTGTAGTTGAGCTGAATCTCGGCCATTGTGTTCTCCTTAATGCCGGAAGTGGCGGGTATGGGTGAAGAGCATGGCTAAACCCCGGGCGTCTGCTTCAGCGATCACGTCCGGGTCCCGGATGGATCCTCCCGGTTGGACGACAGCGGTCACGCCCAATTCATGCGCCAGCTGGATACCGTCGGGGAAAGGGAAGAATGCATCGCTGGCTAACACCGCTCCCTGGGCTCGATCACCCGCACGCAGCCCGGCCATGCGCACGCAGTCCGCGCGGTTGGGCTGGCCGCCTCCAATCCCCACCGTGAACCGCTTGTTGCCTTCGACCCTGGCCAGGAGTACAGCATTGGATTTGACATCCATCACTGCCTGCCAACCAAATTTGAGAGCGGTTAATTCTTGAGGTGTAGGGTCTCGCTCCGTGATAACTGTCCAGCGGGGTGATTCCTCGGGGTCCCCGGTATCAGCTTCCTGCTCAAGGTATCCACCTGGTATCGTGCGCAGTTCCCGGACGGGAAGGGGTTTCTCCAGCGGGGCTTTGATCAGCCGCAGGTTTCCCTGTTGGGAAAGCGGTTCGAGGGTTGGAGGAGAGAAGCCGGGCGCGATCAAGCATTCCAGGAACATATCACCCAACCTATCCACAAAGGCAGGTGTGATGGTCCGGTTGCAGGCGATCACGCTGCCAAAGGCGGAGGTGGGATCGCTGGCAAGGGCCAGGCGCAAGGCTTCTGCTGGTGAATCAGCTTCAGCCACACCGCACGGGCTGGTATGTTTGACGACGGCAGCCGCAGGGCCTTTAAAGCGCCGCACGCAGCGCCAGGCCCCTTCCAGATCTAACAAATTGTTATAGGAGAGGGCTTTTCCCTGCAGTAGAGTCCCGTGAAATGGTTTTCCTCCCGGTTTCCGGGCATAAAAAGTCGCTTCTTGGTGGGGGTTTTCACCATATCGAAGTCTTTGGGCTGGGTGAAGGACATGAGTCTTTTGCCGCGGAGTCCCGGTGTGTTCTGTGAAGTAACGGGAAATGGCCTGGTCGTAAGCAGCGGTGGTCGCAAAGGCTTTGTAGGCCATCTCCAGCCGGTAACCCTTCTTGTCCAGGACGGAAAAGTCGGTAGGGTAGTCATCCGGGTCGCTGAGGACGGTCACGCGGGTGTAATTTTTTGCTGCGGCGCGCAGCAGCGCTGCTCCGCCAATGTCGATGAACTCCAGGATTTCATCCTCCGAGAGATCGGCCCGGTCGATCATCTCTTGAAACGGGTAAAGGTTGACCACCACCAGGTCGATTCTCGGCCATCCCCGCTCCTTGAGCTCTCCCAATGCTTTTTTTGTGTCCGGGGCCAGGATGCCGGCGTGGATCGCGGGATGGAGGGTTTTAACGCGTCCTCCAAAAAGTTCCCGTTCACCGGTGATCTCCTGGACGGGAACGACCTGCAGTCCGTCTTTTTCGAGTTCCCGTGCAGTGCCGCCGCTGGCGATCAATTGCCAATCTTCTTCGTGCAAACGGCGTCCCAGCGGGAGCAGTTCTCGCTTGTCCCACACGGATAATAAGGCTGTTTTCATGTTTGAAGCTCCTCCATTTGTTTGCGGCCCATATCTATCCCAACTGGTCGGATGGGGATTCCCTGAGAAAGCAAATGCCGTTTTACCTCGCCGATGGTCAGCACATTATCGTGGAAGAGCGAGGCTGCCAGGGCAGCGTCAGCCTCGCCGGTCGTCACAGCTTCGGCGAAGTGTTCCACATTCCCCGCTCCTCCGCTGGCGATGACAGGGACATCGACAGCGGAGGCCACGGTCCGGGTCAGCTCAAGGTCGTATCCTGCGAGAGTGCCATCACGGTCCATGCTGGTGAGCAAAATCTCGCCGGCGCCCTGTTCTACCCCGCGCCGGGCCCATTCCACCGCGTCCATGCCTGTCGCCTGCCGTCCGCCGTAGATATATACCTCCCAGGACCCATCGTCCTTACCTTTGGCATCTATGGCCAGCACCACGCACTGGCTGCCAAAGCGCCGGGCGCCATCACTGAGTATCGTGGGGTCTTTGACCGCCGCGGAGTTGATGCTGATTTTATCCGCGCCCGCCCGGAGGATGACGCGCATATCATCCGCTCCCCGGATGCCGCCGCCTACCGTCAGGGGCAGGAAGACCTGATCGGCGACCTGTCTGACCATCCCGGCCACGATGTCTCGCTTTTCATGGCTGGCGGTGATGTCCAGAAAGACCAGTTCGTCCGCTCCCATTTGATCATATATCCTGGCTTGTTCTACGGGGTCGCCGGCGTCCCGGATATTCACGAAATTGACCCCCTTGACCACCCGGCCCTGATCAATATCCAGGCAGGGGATGATCCGTTTGGCTAACATTTAATGCCCTCCTCGATTGAACTTTACTGCCCGGGTCAAATCCAGCTCCTTTTCATAAAGGGCCCGGCCGATGATCACGCCCCCCAGCTCAGCGTCTCGCGCAGCGCGGATGTCATCCAGGGAAGCAACGCCGCCGGCCGCGATGACTTTCAGCCCGGTTTCTTCCTGGAAAATACGAGCCGCTTCTACATTCAGGCCCTTTCCTACCCCGTCCCGGGTGATGTCGGTGTACACGGACCATTCCAGCCCTCTTTTCCGCAGCATCCGACCGAATCCCAGGGGCTCAAGTGCGGTGCCTTCCGTCCAGCCTTGCACCCGGACTTTTCCTCCCCGGGCATCCACCCCGACCACAATCCGGTCGCTTCCATAATGAACAAGGGCCCGTTCCACCAGTTCTGGGTTTTGGGCGGCAGCCGTGCCCAAGATCGCTCTCCGGATCCCCAGGGAAAGCAGTCTGTCAATGTCCTCCCGGGAGCGAATCCCGCCGCCCAGTTGGACTTTGGCTCCAGCCTGGTGCGCTTCCTCAACGATTTTTTGTATACCGTCCTGATTCGGGTTGTCTTCCTGCCCGAAAGCGCCGTCCAGGTTGACCACATGAAGCCACTGGGCGCCTTGTTTTAACCATTGTCGGGCAATAATGCCCGGATGGTCATCATAGATGGTCTGGTGGTCAGGGTCTCCCTGCCGCAGGCGCACCACCTGGCCGCCGCGCAGGTCAATGGCTGGGAATACGTCAAAATCTGTCACCGGTTCTCCTTTTACGATCACTCAGCAGCGCTGGACGAAATTTTTCAGCATCGTCAGGCCTACTTGCTGGCTTTTTTCAGGGTGAAACTGGACCCCGTACAGGTTCCCGCGCTGGACGATGGATGCATATTGGTCCCCATACTCTGTGACCGCCAGGACATCCTCTTCGTGAGTGGGGGCGCAGAAATAGGTGTGGTTGAAATATGTATAACTTCCCGCGGGGATATTTCCCAGGAGCTCGCTCTGCCGGAGAGGTTGGATCTGGTTCCAGCCGGTATGAGGGACCGTCAGCTCCCCTTCAGGAAAACGGACGACCCGTCCGGGGAGCAGGCCCAGCCCGGGGTGTTCCCCGTGTTCCTCGCTGAGATCAAAAAGCATTTGCATGCCGACACAGATCCCCAGCAGCGGCGTGCCAGCCTTTACCGCTTCCATCAGCGGGTTTTCCAGATCCCTGCTCAGCAGACCCTGCATGGCGTCTGCGAACGCCCCTACACCGGGCAGGACCAACTTATCTGCCTGCCTTATGTGATCCGGATCCCTGGTCAGGTTCACATCTGCCCCCGCCGCTGTGAGGGCCTTTTCCACCGAGCGCAGGTTTCCCACGCCGTGATCGATCAAGGCAATCTTCATCCTCAACTCCTATAAGGTACCCTTTGTGCTTGGAACTTGTCCTCCCCGCCGCTCGTCGGGTCGGCAGGCTGCATCCAGGGCCCGTCCTAAAGCTTTGAATAAGGCTTCTGCTTTGTGATGGTCGTCCTTTCCATATAACATGCGGGCGTGCAGGTTGCAGCGGGCGGTGACCGCAAAGGATTCCAGAAAATGGGGGAAAAGGCTGGTGGCGATCCCGCCCACTTGTGGCCCGTTCCACTCGATCTGGATCACGCTGTAGGGGCGGCCGGAGAGATCTACAGCGATCTGGACCAGGGCCTCATCCATGGGGACGAGCGCCGATCCCATGCGGGTGATCCCTATCCGCTCTTGCAGGGCCTGGTCGAAAGCCTGTCCCAGGGCCAGGGCGCAGTCTTCCACGGTGTGGTGTTCGTCGACTTCAAGATCGCCGCGGGCGCTTAGTTCGAGGTCGAAGTTTCCGTGCACCGCCAGGTGGGTGAGCATGTGGTCCAGGAAACCTATCCCGGTATCGATCTCTGCCTGTCCGTTTCCGTCCAGATTAAGCTTGAGGGTGATTTCAGTTTCCGCGGTCTTGCGTTGAATGGTTGCTTTTCGCATGGGAGCCTCACTTTATCGTTTTCTGGTTAGAGTTTCCGCAGGGCCTGGATCAGGGTCTCGGTGTCGGATGGCTTGCCGACGCTGATCCGGATGTGGTCATCCAGCCCGGGTTTATTGAAATACCGGATCAGGATCCCCTGCTGGGACAAGCGTTCTTTGACCTGTCCGGCATCTCGTCCTTTCACACGGCAGAGGATAAAATTTGCCCGGGAGGGGTAGGGGGCCAGCCAGGGTACCTCCCGCAGATTCTTGTCCAGTCTTTCCCGTTCAGCAATGATTGCCTGGGTTTGTTCCTTGAGCTGGTCCCGGTGCCTCAATGTGGCCCTGGCTGCTGCAGCGCCAGCAGCATTAACATTATACGGCTGTTTGATTTTCCAGAGGGCCGGGGTGATCCATGCCGGGAAGATCCCGTAACCCACCCGGAGTCCGGCCAGGCCGCCCCACTTGCTGAAGGTACGCAGCACGATCAGGTTTTTATAAGACTCGGTCAAAGGTATGGCGCTGGTCCCTTCAGGCGCGAAAGCGATGTAGGCTTCATCGACCACAACCAGCAGGGGTAGCTCCAGCAGGCGCTCCAATGCAGCCCGCGACAGCAGGCCGCCATCGGGGTTGTTAGGAGAGGCCAGGAAGAGCAGTTTGGGATGATAGGCCTGGACTGCGTCTTCAATGGCCGGAAGGTCAAGAGAGAAGTCCTTCTTTCTGGGCACCTTCAGGGTGCGGGCAGCGTTGACGTCCGCGTCGAAGGCATACATGCTGAAGGTGGGGGGGCAATCCAGGATGAGATCATCTGGATCAAGCGTCACGCGTAGGATGAGATCGATCAATTCGTCCGCCCCGGCTCCGGCCAGGATCCCCTCCATGGGGATATTGTGGACCCGGGACAGGTCCTGGCGCAGATAGCGCGATTCCGGGTCAGGGTAAATATGGAGGGAGGAAAGATCGTTCAGGGCCTCTTTCGCCTGGGGAAGGGGACCGTATGGGTTCTCATTGGCATCCAATTTGATCAGTTTGTCTTCCGGGATCCCCAGGCGTTCGGAAAGGACGTCAAAAGGGTGAATCGGCTGGTAGGGCGGCATATCCTGGATGTGGTCCCGGAGCAGGGTGCGGGGATTGAATGTGTTCATGATTCACTCCTGAAATCTGCGCTGGCAGCGTGCGCGGTGAGGGATTCCACTCTGGCAATTCGGGCTGCGGTGGGGCTGAGGTCTTTCCCGGTGTCCGGATCAAGGGCCACCATGCTGCTGATTTTGACGAAATCCATCACGTTCAGCGGGGAAGCAAAGCGAGCGGTCCCTCCCGTAGGCATGATGTGGCTGGGGCCGGCCACGTAATCTCCCAGGACCTCGAAGGAGTGGTCGCCCAGGAAAAATCCTCCCGCGTTGTTGATCTTTTCCGCCAGACCAACAGGGTCTTTCACCGCCAGGCAGAGGTGTTCAGCGGCATAGTCATCTGCCAGCTTTGCGGCGGTCTTCAGGTCAGGCGTGATCACCGCTCCACCTTTATTTTCCAGGGACTGGAGGATGATCTCAGCCCGGGACAGTGTTTCGACCTGCTGAACCACTTCCCGCTGCACAGCCAGGGCCAGCTTCCGGGAGGGTGTGAGGAGGATGGCGCTGGCCAGCACGTCGTGTTCTGCCTGGGCCAGCAGGTCGCTGGCTACCCATTCAGGGTTGGCGTTCTCATCGGCGATGACCATGGTTTCTGTGGGACCGGCTAAGCCGTCCAGGCCCACGATCCCATAGGCCTGCTGCTTGGCGATGGTCACGAAGAGGTTGCCGGCGCCGACGATTTTATCCACCTTCGGCACGCTTTCCGTGCCGAAGGTCATGGCGGCGATGGCCTGGGCGCCGCCGATTTGATAGACCTCTTCTATTCCGCACAACTGGGCGGAAGCCAGGATGGTGGGATCCGGGTTGGGCGGGGTGGTGACGATGACTCGTTTCACCCCTGCCACCTGGGCAGGGATGACGGACATCAGCAGAGAGGAGGGCAGAGGTGCGGTCCCACCCGGCACGTAAACTCCCGCCCGCTGCACCGGGGTCACCCGCTGGCCGAGGCTGCCCCCCATATCCGTTGTCGTCCAATCCGGCAGGGGCTGGCGCTGGTGAAAATCGCGGATGCGCTCCACAGCGGTGTCCAGGGCTTTTTTTATATCCTCTGGCAGGTGCCGGTAAGCATCTTCCAGTTCTTCGGCCGGAGTCAAAAATGTGTCCAGGTCTGTGTTATCCAGAACCTGGGTCCACCTTTGGAGGGCGGCATCCCCTTCGTCGCGCACGGAAGCCATAATCTGTCCCACAGCCTGGGTTGGGCTGACTCCATTCCCGAAGATTTCTTCCACGCCGCGTTTGATTTTTTCCGGGACCTGTTGGGTGCTGAGAGGTTGGCGCTTTAAGATGGTTTCTTTTGCGGTCTCTACGTCATAAAGNTTCAACATCGGAGTTATCTCCTGAGAATTGGGTTGGCTTTTTATCAAGGGCATCCAGCATGGCTTTGTAGGCATCCGGCTCTTCCTCAAAGATATATTTCACGGAGGTGACAACCACGCCGCTGCCTCCGATGTCGCGCAGTTCATTGATCGCCTGGGCGAGCTGGTCTTTACGGACCACGATATGGACCGCGTGCCAGCCCCCGTCTTTCCTCGTCATCACCGGAGAGATGGTGGGTCCCTGGAGGCCGCCTATGACCTGTTGGGTTTGCATCTTCTCAGCGATGGCCCGCGGGGAGTCACCCCTCATGTTGGCAAACACAGCCACGTTATTTTTGGCCCGCAGATGGGCGACGATGAATTCCAAGAGCTGGCGAGCCACATCCAACGCCTCCGGTCTTGTTTCCAGGGCAGGGCGGTGAGCGACCAGACAGGCCTGGGAGGAGAGGATTTCCCCGTTTTGCAGCGGTTTGAGGTGATTGGCGCGCATAGTTGTCCCCGTGGAAACCAGGTCGACGATTAAGTCAGTGTGGCCGATGAGGGGGGCGATTTCCAGGGTACCTTCTGCGGAAATGTAATCCACATCTTCCAGTCCATGTTCCTGGAAGAATGTCTGGGTCAGACGGGGAAATTTGGTGGCCACNCGCAGATCTTCGCTTTCGCGCTCCTGTAAGGTTTCCAGGTCCATCATGGTGTTGATATCTTCCCAGGCTTCAGGGACGATCACATTCAGGGTGCATTGACCGTAACCCAGCTCCTGATGGAGGGGCAGGATGCGGTCATTAATTCCCCCTTGCTCGGAGACCATGTCCCATCCTGTGATCCCGAAATCAACGGTGCCGTCGTGCACGCTGACCGCGATGTCCCCTGCCCTTTGGAAAAGGACTGTCACCCCGGGCAAGCTGGGGATGGAGGCCTGAAACTGGCGGGGGTTGGGTTTATAAACCTGTAAACCTGCTTTGGCTAAGAGGTCCAGGGTGTCATCAGCTAAGCGCCCTTTACTGGGCAGGGCAAGGCGGATTTCTTGTCTTTGCGGCATAATTTCTCCTTGATTTCTCGTTAAAAATAAAAAGCGCCCTCCTCGCGGAGGACGCTGTATGGAGCAATGTGGTTGCTTACCAGTCTACTTAAGCACGTCCTGTCCGGTCGGAGCCGCCGGAATGTGAGCATGATGATGGTGCAGGGACGTGTGAACCTGGTAATTCATAATTGCTGGCATTCTAACACGGACCCGGTTGGTTGTAAAGAGGGTCTCTTTTATTAAGAGACAGTGGAAGGATTGCCCTCAGGTTTTGGATCTAGAAGCTGTATCCAGCAGCCCGGGCTGTCCGTTTCCGCCTGCGGCCAGATACACGCTGATCAGAAAATAAACTGCTCCAGCCACGGCCGCCGGCAGGCCCAATAGGATGTGGGAAGGAATATGCCAGCCCAGCAGGATGAAAAGGCCGTACACAGCGGAGGCATTGAAGGGAATGAGCAGCAGCAGGGGCAGATTCACCCCCTGCGGCTTAACCGTAAATGCAGTCCACGGCCGGCCGGAGGGGGCTCTCCGGCGGTGCCTGGACAGGGCCCACCCGCATAAGCTGAGCAGCAGTGGCAGGAGGAGAGCGGCCAGGGGGAGGGGAATGACCGCGTTGAACAGATAGCTGAAACTCAGCAGCAAACCAAGTGGGATCAGCAGCCAAAGGGAGGGTTGAAAGGGTTTGTTTGACCATTGGCCCAGCAACCAGTAAGCCGGCAGCAGGGGAAAGGAAGCGATCATGCTGAACAAAAAAAATGTACCCGGGGATTGTATCAAACCCAGATCGGTGATGGGCCACAGCGCCCATAAGCCCCAGGTCAGGCCCAGGGTGGAGAAATACAGGGCGTTTTTCCCCGGTTTCCCTTCCGCCAGGCGGTGTGGAANCCAGTACAGNCCTAGGACCACATCCACCGGGGCGTGCCAGGCCAGGGCGGTAAANCTGATCGAGAAGGGCATACTTTCATAGAAGGTAGCCACCACCATTCCCTCCAGCATCCAACCGTACGCGGCGCCGGCCAGGAACAGGGCAGGAAACGACCGGATCTGGAAGTGCTCGATCAGACTGAATAGCAGGTAGGCCATCAGACTGTAGATCAGGAAAAGCTGAACCAGTTCTCCAGCGGAGGCCGGAGGCAGACCGGGATTGGTGGTCTGTCCGTAAAAGGTGAATTCGGAAAAGTATGTCAGGACGTATCCACCAGCCAGCGAGCGAAGCATTGTCTGTAAAAAACTCATGGTTGATATGTTGATTCCTCCGGAGGTGCTTGGGTTGAGGCAAGTATTAAAAAGCCGGTTCGTTATCGTTCAGGATCGGGTTTTAGATCGGGGGATAAGTGTCTTTCCGGCAGCCCAAAGGTAAGTTGTACCGCCGATCAGCGCCTGGAAAAAAGGTGTAGATTCATTGATTAATTCCGGTATATATTCTCCAGAGGAGTGGATGTACGCCAGCCAGTACACCAGCGAGGCGGCTGCGGGCATAGCCAGCAGCGGCAGCGTTTCATGGAGCCTGATCTTGCCCTCCAATTTTTCCAATATCGAGCCGGTGGGTTGCTTTCTGCGCTGAATCTCCAGGGGCAGGAGGACGAGTCCCAGCAGTACGATTAGCTTCATAACGGCCAGCGGTTGGAGGGGGATGACCAGCAGTCCAAACAAAACTGCCAGGGTGAGAAGCAAGATTCCTTTCCCCGGAACGGAAAGCTGGAAAGTTGTTTTCCAGCAACCCCGGTCAAAAAGCCAGTGAACGAGCATCAAAATCAGGGTGAAGTACAGCGTGTAGAGGGTGAATTCCTGCGGCGGCCATTTCCCGGGCAGCACCGGTTCGCCAGCCCTGGCCAGGGCTTCAAACTCGGCGATATTTTCCGGCAGCCATTGAGTTAGGGACCATAAGCCCCAGAATAATCCAAACAGTAGGGAGGCTACCAGCAGTCTATGCCAGCGTTTTTCAACCAGCCAGAGGCGGAGCAGATACCAGCCGAAGAACATGCCAATTAAACCGTGCCAGCCGATGAAATACGCCGGCATCACGGGGTCAAGTAAGCCGGCTTCGTAGATCACGGGCGTGAGGATTCCCTCCACAATGAAGGCGTACAGGGCACCTATCAACACCATACCGGAATGGTCCCTGACCCGGAAAAAGTGGACAGCCCACAGGCAGGCTGCTGCAGGAACCGCGTAGTACAGGACCAGGCCCAGCAGCTCGTAACCCTGCATGTACCAGTATGCTTTCTCGGAGAAGATAGTCAGCACGGTGGAAGTCAGCAAGACAAAGATCAACCGCCGGACGATCCTGAAGAAACCAGAAGAAAAATTGTTCATGGTTTGTTATTCCTGAAAATCATCGAGATTGCAAAGGGAAATTAGCCTCAGCCTGATGTTCAGGGAGTACCGAACATATCCTCCTCTGGCCAGGGTGAGAGCTGAGCGGCCTGATCTTACCCACATTTTTACTCCCAACCCCGGGCAGCTGCTTCCTGCTGGAAGGACTCATAGCCGGGTTTATCTTCTCCTTTCCCCGGGTAGGTGCGCAGTCCCAGGGTGCGCAAAAATTCCCCGAAGGCCCGGTTGGAAAGGCCGTAATACCTGCTGAGCTCCTTCACGGAGGAACCGGATAAATCCGAAAGCCAGGAGTAGGAGAGCAGGGTGATTTGCTCCGCGTGCTCATCCCAGGCTGAGAACATGTGCCGGATGAATTCGGCCTGCTTATGGGGGCTGCTCTTGTTGGCTTCTGCAGTCGGGTAGCCGATTTCCGTGATCTGAATTTCCCGATCTGGATAAGCTTCGACCAAACGCTGAAAATCCGATTGGATCCCCCCTGGCTCCCTGACAGTAAAATCCCCCCGCAGCGGGTAGTAGGTGGTCATGATCACATCGCTGGATTGGTTGAGCGATCGGGCGAATTCGGCGGAGGGTCCGAGCAGTCCCTCGTACTGGACCTTGGTACCAACCGGAACCCCGGGCCACAGTGAGCGGGCGTGGTCCGCCCCGGAAGTGTAAAAGGTCCCGTATGCCCCCCAGGCATCGGGATCTGCGCCCAGCACACCGTCAATTTCGTTGCCGATGGCCAACGAGGTCAATTCCAGGTCGGGGATCTGCATGGCGATATAATCCAGCAGATCCTGAAAACGAGCAATCACCTCGGGGTGATCAAGGGGTTTTCCCTGCAGGTCCTGCGGGAGGCGGATTTCCGTGGTATCCAGCACCGCGATCACCAGCGATAAACGGAATCCCCGGGCCGGATAGTAGTCATTGGCAATGGCCAGCCAGTTGGGCTCGGGGTTAAAAACCCCGGGTGCGGATTCCAGTTCATCCCAGAACACTGAAAGGCGGATGGATTCCGCCCCCAGCTGGCGGGCGTGTTCAATGGCCTGATCGTAATCGCCATTCTGGGAGGGATTAACGTCCAGCTCCAGGGTCCTCTCACCTTTGGAAAGGACCTCCTGGCTGGTTCCGGTCTCCTGTTCGGGAGGGATGGTATCGCTTGTGACCTCCCCGGATTCACCGCAGGCCAGGACAGACAGCAGCAGGGCGGAGAGAAATAGGAAATATCGAGGTGTCTTAGGCATAGGTTTCCTTTTTCGAAGGGGAAGGTTTTCGAAAGGTGAACCGGACGGCTTTGGCAAACATGATCAGGCTGAAGAGGATGCCGCCAAACCAGCTGAACAGGGCCAGGGGTTCAGCAACAGGTGCCAGCAGCAGTTCCCCGCTGACGGCTGCCAGAGGGAAGACCCCGGCCAAAACCAGCCAGAATCGATCCGGAAATTTCTCCGAAACAGGAGTCCGGGGCCCATTTCGCAGTTTTGATCCTGTTTTCAGACTCTGCCAGAGCAGGAAGAAGGAAAGCGCGTAGAGCAGCCAGATCAGGGCCTGACCGACCAGACCTGGTACGGCTTCCGGGCGCATCACGGCCCCCATGATCAGATAGAGCAGGGCGGTTGGGATGAGCAGCAGACGAAACTCCTTTTTATCCGGAAGCAGTTCGCCCATGGCGGGGGTCCGATCCCGGGATACCCGCCGCCAGACCAGGACCAGGACGATCAACACCGCGGTGGTGGAAAGTCCGGAAAGCAGCGATTGGTCGGCGGAGGGGGAGTTCACACTTTGAAAAATTCCGCCGAAGGCGACTATAACCACGAGGCCCCACCTGCTGTTCAGCAGCCGGCCGACGGCTCCGGGAAGGATTTGCCCTATTTCCCGGGAACTCGTGAGCATTTTTTCCGCGATCAGTAAGGGAATGATGAAGGAGAACCAGGCATGCCACCAGAGTACCAGCACCAGGGTTTCAATGGGCGCCAGGCCGCCGATGATCAAAGCCTCGCCCCAGGGCGGATTCCAGAGCACTTTGGTCAGATAGGCTTCGTACAGTCCGAAGAGCATCCCTGCGAAGATCAGGCTGGGAAATCGCGGCCGCGGTGCCCGGTAAATAAGATGGGAGAGGACCAGGATGTGCAGGCCGTAAAGCGGGACCACCACCAACAGGCCCCAGGCATGGAAGAAAGGGAACATGTCAGCACCGGAAAAGACTTCGGCGAAGAAGGTGGAAAAAGCGGCCAGGATCAGCCAGAAGAGGGCTTTGTGCTTCCAGGGGATGGATTTTGTCTCTTGCATTTGGGTACCTCAACATTCTCCTCCCTGAGGTTGGCTGGATCCGTTACAGGGAGAAAGCAAAGATGGTTGGCTTGGGTTCTATGTAGTACTACCTGATTATGTGGGAAAAGTTGCACTCAGGGAGAAAAATCTCCCTGTAATAAAAATCCCAGCCTTGGATGACAAGGCTGGGTGTAGAGTGGAGATACGAAAATACGGGTTATTCTTCGGATCCCGAACTTTGTTTGGATGTGAAGAAAGAAAGGATAGCAGCGCCGAAGCCGCGGAAGCTGAGGTATGGGAAGAGCAGGAACCAACCAATTATAGGGGTCAGGTTGGCCAAAATGACTATCGTGCTTCCCCAGATGAGTTGGAGAGGGGCATTTTTTGCAGGGAGCAGGCGGGTGCCTACCAGCTGGGATAATGCGCCTAATCCCATAATCAACCCCACCAGGAACGCGCCGCTGATGGCGAAGGAGAGGATGAAAAACGGGCTGAATGTATCACCCACAGCCAGGGATCCAAGGGTGAGTGCGGAGGCGAATAATGTGTTAACCAGGCCCAACCAGAATGAGCGTCCGGGCTGCGTTTGGGCTGTGATTTGGATCCGGTCCATGCGCCGGGGAAAAAGCAGGCGCATGATCATAAAGAGGGCGATGATTGTCACTGCAGAAAACAGAATGAGGACTATCAGAGCGAGTGCTTCCATGGTTGATCTCCTGTTTTTGATGTGGGAAATTACAGGTTTAGCTCCCTCCTGAGGAGCAGGGTATTTCCGAGGATGCCCAGCAGGGCAGCGGCCAGGATTAGGATCCAGAGGGGGATGAAATGCAAGTCTGGAGCCGAGAAACGGGAATATGCGTTTAACATTTGCTCAAAGAAAGTTTGTAGTCCCTGGTACTGCGCCTGGAGCCCGGCTGCCAGGTTTAGCAGGTTGATTTTGAGAAATCCTGCCCCGTTTATCAGAGAGGTTTTCATCCCCTGGAAGAGGGGAAGGGTGAGGAAGATGGGAAGGGACAGGGCCAGCAGGACGACAGCTGCAGCAGCCTGGGCAGCTGTTATCCAGGGTAAAGCTGGAAAAACGTCCCTTTCCGTTCTCAGCGACCGCAGGACTTGGGGGGCGAGGTCAATGCCCAGGGCAGGGTCAGCCAGTCCATCCAACGCCGCAAACGTGGATTGGATTTCCTGCAGCCGGACCTGGCAGCGGTTACAGGTTTCCAGGTGGCCCTTCACAGTCTTGACTTCCATCGCTGTAAGTTCTCCGTCCAGGTAAGCATGGAGGATGTTTTCTTGGAGATGATCGTCTTCCAGGAGTGTTTCTGGGGTGTTATGTTCCTTCATATTTCCTCAGCAGTTCTGCTAATTTGTTCCGGGCGCGGTATAGATGACTGCGCACGGTGTTGAGGGGGATCTCAAGCTCATCCGCCATTTCCCGGTAGGTCAGATCTTGAAAGTGCCGGAGCTCGATAGCCACCCGGTGGTGAGGGGGGAGCTTCCACAGGGCCTGGTATATTCGTTCCTGGCGCTCATTCTTGATCAGCCAGGCCTCGGGTGTTTTTCCTCCCCCGCCTTTGGGGGTGTCGTGTTCATCCAGCAAAGGCATGCTTGGCGGTCGGGATTGGTTCAAATGGTTGTAGCATAAGTTAGCTGCTATCGTCCGGACCCAGGGGCCAAAAGGACGCTCCATGTCGAAGCTGTCCAGGTGGTGATAAGCGCGGAGGAAGGTGTCCTGGCTGAGGTCCTCGGCATCGCGGCGGTTTCCCAGGATGCGGAAGCAGACACTGAAAACCGAGGATTGATATTCTCGAACCAGGTCGCCGTAGGCTTCCAAATCACCCTGCAAAGTTTGGTTGACGAGTTCCCGATCTGACGATTCAGCCATGTCTGTATTGTATTACAGGAGAAGGGCTGAAAAAGTTGCACCCTTTTCGTTTTATTTACTCATTCCTTGTCCCCCTTTGAGGCGGATGCTATAATCTCGGTGGGTAAATATCTAGCCCCGGTGGCTCAATCTGGATAGAGCAAGGCTCTCCTAAAGCCTAGGTTGTGGGTTCGAATCCCGCCCGGGGCACTTTCATCACCGCCGGACGGCGGTTTTTTTATGGGATATAAACTTTATAGAAGTGGGTGTACTATCACACAGTCCATGTTTAAATCGGTTCGTTGGAAGACCTTTCCGCGTGATTTTTTTGTCGCTCAGGCCGGATTTGCCCTTTTTGGGGTGGCGATCGCGCTTATCATCCAGGCCAACTTGGGCACCGGCGCCTGGGGTGTGCTGGCGGTGGCGTTGGCGGATCTCACCAGCACCACACCGGGGGTGATGATCATCCTCAGCGGATTGCTGGCCCTGATCCTGGCCATGCTTTTAGGGGAAAGAGTTGGATGGGGAACCGTGAGCAACATGTTATTTGTCGGCCCCTGGGTGGATTTCTTCCTGATTTTCATCCCCAGTGTGGAAGGCAAACTCCCGCTTCAGGTGGCGATGCTTTTGGTTTCGATCGCCTTGGTCGGTTTGGCCAGCGCGGTGTACATCAGCGTGGATGCCGGGGCGGGGCCGCGGGACAGCTTAATGCTGGCTGTGAGCCGCAGATTTCAGTGGAGCGTGCAGCGCTCCCGGGCTACCATTGAACTTGGGGTCGTTCTCATCGGCTGGCAGCTGGAGGGCCCTGTGGGTGTGGGCACGCTGGTTTTTGCCCTTCTGGTGGGACCTGCAGTGCAGTTTGGATTTCATCTGCTCAACGTGCAGCCTCACAATCCGCCGCCTGATGTGGAATTGGGAGGTTGACATTCTCCATCGAAGGGCGGTGACCCTTTGACTTTTCGGGGCAAGATTTCTAGACTCGAATCAAGGTTCATGTGGACCCATCAAGCAAAAAGCATTTCTGATGATTTTGGGAGGAGATCCGAGAGAGAGGAAAACATATGGTTGTCCGCCAAGCAGGACCATCTGATGCAGAGGAAATAGCCAGGATCCACGTCAGATCCTGGCAGGCGGCCTACCGGGGAATCCTCCCTGATCATACCCTTGACAACCTTTCCGTGAATCGATCGGAAAAACATTGGGAAAAACAGTTGCGCGAGAATGACGCTCACATCCTGGTCTTTGAGCGCTTGGGCTGCATATTGGGTTTTATCAAGTTTGGCTCCTGCCGGGATGAGGAAGCGGATGTAGAGGAAGTGGGGGAAATCTACTCTGTATATCTGGACCCAGGAGAATACCGGAAAGGGTATGGATCGAAATTGACATCGGCAGCGCTCAATGTGTTAGGAAACGAGGGCTATTCTGAGGTCACCCTCTGGGTGTTGAAAGAAAACGAACAGGCCCGGGGGTTTTACGAGGCGATGGGGTTTGAGCCCGACGGGGCAGAAAAGGTGGAAATAAGCCGGGATGGGACAGAGCTGCATGAAATACGCTACCGCCTGACCCTGGGAGGGTAAATACAGAGGGCAAAGGCCAAATTTTCTAGGAAATGCCCCAGGATTCCTTCTGAGCGCCGCATTTGTGAATTTTTTCCCTTGTCAATTCTTCCCATCTTAAGTTTTAATAGTGTGGGTCTTCCCTTTTTGCGCGTCTGATTCCATAGCGATCTTCTGGCACGCGAAAGGGGAAGGGAGGTGTTTGTCTCAGTAAAACACATATTCATTTCTTTCCTTCCGGGTTGGGGGACCGCTCTAGAGCGGACCGGACCTGTGTCTGCTGATGAACATCACATACAAGAGCACGCATATTGCACTGGTGAGAGAGTGATTCGTATCAGATAATATCTCTGGCATTATTCATCGAGTCACCAGAGATGAGGACTGCATGACAGAAAGAAATGGTCGCTTAGCAATGCAGCGCTTAAAGGAGAAGAGGTTATGGCACAATTGACGGAGATCCGCTGGCACGGGCGCGGCGGGCAGGGTGTGGTCACAGCAGGAAAATTATTGGCTGAAGCCGCATTAGGAACAGATCAATATTTTCAGGCTTTTCCGGATTACGGCCCGGAACGAATGGGAGCTCCCATACGGGCTTTCACACGCCTCAGTGATGAACCCATCACGATCCATTCTCAGGTTGAAAAACCCAATGTGGTTTTGGTCCTTGACCCTACACTATTGGGAACCGTACCCGTGGCTGAAGGGCTTGCGGAGGATGGTGTTTTGGTTGTAAACACAGCCTTGAGTCCGGAAGAAGTCCGGGAGATCACAGGCTTTAGAGCGGGAAAGATCTACACGGTGGATGCCAGCCATATCGCCATCGAAGAGATGGGGCGTGAGATCACGAACACGCCGATGCTGGGCGCGCTGGTAGAAGCCACCGGTTTGGTAAGTTTGGATGCCCTGGAAAATGAACTCCAGGCCTGGTTTGAAGAAAAAATCTCAGAAAAAGCCATCCAGGCCAACATCCGGGCTATGAAGCGCTCAGCTAAAGAGGTGGTAGAAGGCTGATTTACACCGAATAAATAATCTATCACTGCATTTACAAGTGATGAATAGATCGAGAAATGAGGAGTAAGTGTCTGATGACAGAAATGAAAGGATGGAAAGAGATCCCCATTGGTGGGATGATTTTAGATGCGGGAAACTCAGAAGAGTATAACACCGGTGATTGGCGGGCTTTTCGCCCGGTTTCCGGGGAAGCTGACTGCACGAATTGCATGTTATGCTGGTTGAATTGTCCAGATTCCAGCATTTTGGTGGATGCCGAAAATGAAGAGATGACCGGTTTTGATCTCAAACACTGCAAAGGCTGTGGAATCTGCGCTGCGGTTTGCCCGGTAAATGCCGGGGTGATCAGGAGGGCGGAGGGGGAAGTAGAGAAAGATGATCCAAGACTATGCATTCGCATGGTTGAGGAAGGAAAATTCCAGGAGGTCGGAAATGAGTAAGTTTGAAGCGCTAACTGGAAATGCAGCTGTGTCCAATGCAATGCGTCAGATAAACCCGGATGTGGTCGCTGCTTATCCGATCACACCTCAAACAGACACGGTGCAGACTTTTTCTGAGTTCGTGGCGGATGGTCTGGTGGATACGGAGTTTGTGACGGTGGAAAGTGAACACAGCGCAATGAGCGCCTGTGTGGGCGCTTCAGCGGCTGGGGCCCGGGTCATGACTGCGACCTCCGCAAATGGGCTGGCGTTGATGTGGGAGATCATATACATCGCGGCTTCCAACCGCTGCCCGATCGTGATGAGCCTGGTCAATCGCGCTCTCTCTGCACCCATTAATATCCACTGTGATCATTCCGATGTGATGGGCATGCGGGACAGCGGTTGGATTATCCTCATGTCCGAAAACGGTCAGGAAGCCTATGATAATATCATCCAGGCGATTCGGATTGGCGAACACCCGGATGTTCTGCTCCCGGTTGCGGTTTGCCAGGATGGTTTCATCACCAGCCATTCCTTGGAACGGGTGGAACTTTTTGAAGACGGTGAAGTGCAGGATTTTGTAGGCACACATGAACCCCAGTGGCCTCTGCTCGATGTGGAAGATCCCAAGACATACGGCCCGCTGGATTTTTATGATTACTACTACGAGCACAAGCGCCAGCAGGTGGAAGCGATGGAAAAAGCCCACGGCGTGATCCGGGAAGTAACCCAGGAGTTTAATGACAGGTTTGGACGCGAATACGGCCTTTTTGAAGCATACCGCATGGACGATGCCGAGGTCGCTGTGATCGCTGCCAACTCGACGGCAGGTACAGCGAAGACCGCGGTTGACAATCTTCGGAATCAAGGTCTCAAAGCTGGCCTGCTCAAACTGCGGGTCTTCCGCCCTTTCCCGGGGCAGGAGTTAGCGGAAGCGCTGCGCGGCGTAAGCGCTGTTGCTGTCATGGACCGGGCGATTTCCTTCGGTTCAATGGACAACGCTGGCCCGCTTTTCTCAGAGGTGGTATCAGCGCTGACGTTGAACGACGTGCATGTGCCCATTGCCGATTATGTGTACGGTCTGGGGGGGCGGGACATTCGTCCCGGTGAGATTGAGAACGTCTACCAAGAGGCCTTCCAGATGGCTGAAAATGGGAAAGTGGAGCGCAGGGTTCGGTACCTGGGTGTGCGAGAGTGAGGAGTAAATCATGGTAACCAAATTAACACCAAAAGAACTAGCGAAGAAAGAAGAACGCCTGGCACCCGGGCACCGTTTATGCGCGGGCTGCGGAGCAGCGATCGTCGTCCGCCAGATGCTGGCAGCGATTGATGAGCCGGTTGTGCTGGCAAATGCCACAGGCTGCCTGGAGGTGGCGACGACCATTTATCCGTATTCCTCCTGGCGTGTGCCCTGGATCCATAATGCGTTTGAGAACGCGGCTTCGACGATGAGTGGCGTGGAGGCGGCGTACCGGAGCATGGTCCGGCAGGGGAAACTGGAAGAGAAGGATGTCAAATTCATCGCCTACGGCGGCGATGGGGGAACCTACGACATCGGCATCCAGGCCCTGTCAGGCGCGGTGGAGCGCGGGCACCAGTTCCTGTATGTGTGCTATGACAATGGGGCATACATGAACACCGGGATCCAGCGTTCCAGTGCCACGCCTTTCGGGGCACATACGACCACATCCCCAGCGGGAAAGGTCATCCCTGGCAAGCAGCAATTTCGTAAGGATTTGACCAAGGTCATGGCTGCACATGATATCCCCTACGTAGCCCAGGCCGCTCCCAGCAAATGGCGGGATTTGATGCAGAAGACGCGCAAAGCGGTCAACTGCGGAGGTCCGGCGTTTATGAACGTGCTTGCCTCCTGCAACCGCGGGTGGCGGCACGAGACGGATGAGACGATTGAGGTCACCCAGTTAGCGGTAGATTCCTGTTTTTGGCCGCTTTATGAGGTGGAGGACGGCGAGTGGAGCCTGACCTACAAGCCGCGCAAGAAGGTTCCCGTTAAAACTTGGTTGGAGCGCCAGGGTCGATTCAGCCACCTTTTCAAAGATGAAAATAGGCACATGATTGAAGAAATGCAAGAAGAGGTCGATCGCCGCTGGGAGGAACTTCTGGAACGCTGCGGAGAGGGCTAAGAATCTATCCTTATGTAAACAAGTCTCACCCCGTAATCCACAAGGATTACGGGGTGTTTTTATGTCAGAAGGAAGAATGTATAACGCTAAATGTATCTTTGTATCAGATTTGATCTATAGATAAAATACCTATCCTTGATTATTCTAGATTAGGAAGAAAGGGAAAAGGAAATAAATTCGGTTGGATTATTGAATAAATTGTTTTGGGAAGAACCAGATAGTGAGTGAGTAGGCCATTTTTGCAAATTACCCTCACTAAGAAATCAAGGAAATTTACTAGATTATTTGTTTTTTATTTTGTTCATAATAAGTTAGTTGATGTGAATGAATCGGTTAATTAAAAAAAAGAGGAGAATAATGTTTGTGAAAAGAATGATCAAAAACCAAGGAAAGACCCTTGCCACCAGTGTGATACTGGTGATCCTTCTCACCCTGGGATTGACAGCGGGTTGTTCTGCGCTGAGGATGGATACGCCAATGCCCACAGCAGCCCCTCGCCAGCCTTTTTCAGCCCGTTCAGAAAGCGAGGATGGAGCGGTTGTCTTCTGGAAAGGGTATACCAACGGCTACCAACCGGGTGAAGAATCATCCTTTGAGATCCAGCTCAAGAATAACACTAACCAACCCTGGAAGGGGCGCTTCTGCCTGCAGCTTTTATCCCCGGATTCGGCCCTGGTGATCCAGACACTGGCCCAGGAGGAGATTAATCTGGAGTCGGGGGTAGGTTTATCTGATGAACTCACCGTGACAATGCCGGAAACGTTGGATCGAGGCGTCTATCATTTATCCATGGTTGTGCGTCGACCAAGCGGCCCCATGGTGGATTCGATCCCCGTCCAGGTAGGCAGCACTGACGCGGTACTTGAAGACATCACACAGGAGGACATGGATGCCGCTTTAGAAGCTTGTCCCCCCGCGGAGGGAGCAGGTCAAGAGGTGCTGGTGGAAAAAGCTGTGAACGATTTGTCACAGCGTCTCGAGGTTGATCTTGAGGAGGTTGAGGTCAAAAGTGTGGAAGCCACGGAGTTCTCCGATGCCAGCCTTGGTGTGCCTGAGCCCGGGAAAACTTACGCGCAGGTCATCACACCAGGCTACGTCATTCAACTGGAAATCGAAGGTAAAACGTACCGTTATCACGCCAGCCAGTCTCGAGTAGTCTTTGTGCCGGAAGAAGGTACACCGACAGCTCCCGCCCCCACACCTACAGTGGAGGACGCCGGGGCGATTGAGATCCCGGAAGCGGGATCAGTGACCACCTTACCCCTGCATATCACGGCTTATGCTGGAGAACCCGGGATGGAAATCACGGCCGTTCTGCGCTGGGAAGACGGGACCGAACTCACCCGAACCTTTACCACCCTGGAAAGTCCGGAAGGGGAGGGTTTATTAATAGAAAGCCTGGATTGGCAGACGGAATCCACCCCTCCGCAGCCTGAGACGGACCAGGCTGCTCTCATCCTCCAAACATCATCCGGAGAGATTGTGGATGAAGCTCCGCTGACGGTCCTTGGAGCTGATCATCCCCAAACCCGCTTAGTTGACCTGTATTGGCTGCTTGGCGAGGAATTGGAAAGTGAACAGCGGCGGGTCGTGGATACAGGGAGTGTGGAAACCACAGCTGTGAAGGAGTTGTTGTGGGGACCCCCACCACGCAACCTGGCGGGTTTTCAGACTGCAATACCCACCCCGGAGGAAGTTCTCGGCTACCCCGGCAGGGGTGAGGACTGGGGATCCCGGGTGACATTGCTGGGCCTGACCATCGAGGAAGGGACAGCGCGGGTTAACTTCTCCCAGGAAATGAGAGCGTATGGTGGTGGGTCAGCGAGAGTGCAATCCATCCGCCAGCAGATCATCCGCACCCTGGCCCAGTTTGACTCCGTAGATACCATTGTCATTGCGGTGGAGGGCGAGACAGAAGGCGTCCTCCAGCCTTAAAAGGAAAATGGACATCCGGGGAAAAAGGTCGATCTTTCCCGGATGTCACCTTGGCCTCTAAATCCGTGATACGCTTTGCGGGCAGGATGGGTCTCAGCTCTGCGTTGGCTGTGAAATACCGCGGACGGAGATTGCCACCCTTGTGGTCAGAGAGCTTGTATCTGCGGCGAGGTGAAGGAATATTGATCTATGCCAGATTTTGTCTTAAGGTCTTTCTGGTTTCAGCGTACCCAGCCTGTATCAATGCTCCTGTCTGGTGGGTGCTGATTAATGAGAAAGAGGCCAGATCTGGGGCGATCACCAGGTCCGCATCTTTCGTACGCAGCTTGGTCGCGGTTTCAATAGTGAAGTAAAACGAGCGCAGGAGGACATCGATGACGTTTTCTGGTTTGTCCCGGGTGGATCCGGTTCCTAATGCCACCCCGATGAGAAAATTTGCGCCCAAATCGCGCAGGGGTGAAATGGGTACGTTTTCCACAATCCCACCGTCCACGAGCAGCCTTTCCTGAATTTGGATGGGTTCAAAGATGCCAGGTACGCAGGTGCTGGCCATGACGGCATTGGATACATCCCCGTTTTTTAAGATGACTTTTTGCCCTTTGGATATGTCAGTGGCAACCATGGCCAAGGGAATATTTGCCTCTTTAAAACTCACTTTCCCCAGATTTTGGGTGATGAGATCTCCCAGTTTCTTATTTGAGAGGATGGCGTATTGAGAAAGGGATAATTCGGAGGCGTTGAGCCAGTTCAAATCTGTGAGGACTCCCTCAATGACCTGCCAATCTTTCCCGAAGGCGAATAAAGATGCGATTAAGGCTCCAATGCTTGTTCCAGCGACAGCGTGAATGGATACATTTAACTCATTTAAGGCTTTCAGAACGCCGATATGAGCCGCGCCAAGCACCCCTCCACCTCCCAACGCTAAACCTACCTTTCTCTCTTGGAGGGACATTTTCATGAGATGATAAGCTCCATGGGGATCGAATTTCACATTGAAACCAGCTAGTAAGAATCCAAGGTGTTTGTCTCTGTTAATGTGGTGCTAAAAGGGTGAAGATAATTTGGAATAATGTTCGGGTTGCTGAGCGGGGGTAACCTCTTCTGCATTTCATTATACAGCACAAGGGGATGGATAACCTATTTACAAATTGGAGGGAGTATATAAGATCATGGAATTCTTAAATGTGTTTGGAGAAAAGGTGCCAAAAATCGGATTGGGGACGTGGAAAATGCGCGGAGATGACTGCCGCCGGAGCGTACGCAGTGCCCTTGAAATGGGCTACCGGCATATTGACACCGCGGAGTTATATAACAATGAAAGGGAGGTCGGGCAAGCGATTAAGGAATCGGGCGTGGACCGGGAAGACATCTTCTTGGTCTCCAAAGCCTGGAGCAATCACCTGAGGAAGGAATCGATCCAGCGGGCTTGCGAGGGGAGCTTAGGGAGATTGGGATTGGAATATATCGATCTGTATCTTGTTCACCGGCCTAACAAATCCGTGCCATTGGAAGAAACCACAGCTGGTTTAAAGGCGTTGATGGAGACCGGAAAAATCCGCGCCATGGGGGTGAGCAATTTTTCGGTGTCCCAGCTGGATCGGACCAGGTCCGTCGCCTCGAAACCCATCTTCACGAATCAGGTGGAATACCATCCCTTTTATGATCAGGACGAGTTACTGGCTTACTGCCAGAAGCACAAGCTGGCTCTAACAGCTTACAGCCCATTGGATCGGGGGCGGGTGATGCGGAATAGAACCCTGCAAGAAATCGGGGAACGTTACAGCAAGGATCCTGCTCAGGTGGCTTTGCGCTGGCTTATCCAGCAGGAATCTGTGATTGCCATCCCAAAAGCATCCTCGGAATCCCACCAGCAGGCAAATCTGCAGGTTTTTGATTTCCAGTTGAACGCTGAGGAAATGGAACAGATCAAGGATCTCCGTTGAGGGGAATCTCGAGTATATATTGAATAATAAAACAGAGGCCGATAATTCCCGCATAGGCCCTTGAGCAGCGGGATTCATTCCATTCGACAAAAGTAAGTGGAACTTAATCACAATCCTAATCTTGGATTATGTATAATCGAGTCAGGTATTATCTTGCTTTGCAGGGAGTGTTTGGGAGGAGTATCCCACGCAGGAATGGCCATTTATTTTTAAATTTGGCGCGAAAGCATGTTGTTTGTGGTGAAGGATTAGGAATACGAGGAAACAATCATGGCTAATATCAAAAAAATTTTTTGGCATCCCGAGGAACATCGCCCTCGTGCCTTATGGCGTTTATTTGGCCAGATCCTGATCCTGATTCCTATCTTATTATTTTTCGGGATAACTTTTGGATTCTGCTCCTACTGGTTTCTGATCTCGCAGGGTAGGGTTAACCCAGAGGCTATGTCTGATCCCGGTCTGGTCCAGTCTCAAATCATGAACAACCCCTTTTTGCTCATTCTCACCTATGTCTGGTTGGCTCCTTCCATGGTGGTCAGTATCTGGCTGTCCGGTCGTTTTCTCGACCGCAGGCCTTTTGCGGATTTTGGCTTTCATTTCGATAAGGATTGGTGGTTAGATTTTGGGTTCGGGCTTTTTCTGGGTGGTTTCTTGATGGGGATCATATTTTTGGTGGAGTGGCTGGCAGGCTGGGTTGTTGTCACAGGTACATTTGTGACCCAGTTTCCAGATCTTGGTTTTGGTCTTGCTTTGATCCTCCCTCTGCTTCTTTTTTTGATGGTCGGCTTTTATGAGGAACTATTCAGCCGTGGATACCAATTAAAAAATCTGGCAGAGGGTCTCCAGGGAGAGTTGTTGGGTTCCCGTGGGGCGGTAATCATCGCCGTCCTTTTCTCTTCTGGGATCTTTGGCGTGCTGCACTCCACCAACCCGAATGCTACGCTTTTCAGCACCCTGAATATATGTGTGGCCGGGTTTTTATTGTCCACAGGATACATATTAACTGGAGAATTGGCCATCCCCATCGGGCTTCATATCACCTGGAATTTCTTCCAGGGTAATGTGTTCGGTTTTCCGGTCAGCGGGGCAAATTTCCGCTCGGCGACGTTTATTGCCATCCAGCAGAAAGGGCCTGATCATTGGACGGGGGCCGCCTTCGGCCCGGAAGGTGGTTTACTGGGACTAGGGATGATGATAGCAGGCATGGTGCTTACGGTATTGTGGGTTCGTTTCAGGAGGGGAAAGGCGGGCATCCACCTGCCTTTGGCTGACCCGCCCGTCCACGAAATAAAAGAGGAAAAAATAACTCATGGATGATTCGCGTCGAACTCGAGACGTTAAAATAGTCCCCGCTGAGCGAGACCAAAGGAAGATCATGGAACGCCTCTTCCAGCTCTACCTGCACGATTTCAGTCAATTTGTGGAACTTGAAATCGATGACAGAGGGCGTTATGATTATCCCTCCCTTGCCGAATATTGGCAGGATCCGGATCGTTACCCGTACTTCATTGAAATGGAGGGAAAATTGGCAGGTTTCGTGTTGATCAGGAAAGAGGCGGAGAATGTCGATGATCATCAGGTTTTTGATGTAGCGGAATTCTTTGTGCTCCGCGGCTATCGGCGCCAGGGGGTTGGCACGCGAAGCGCCCATGTGACATGGGACCGTTTTCCCGGCAGGTGGGTCGTCCGGGTTATGAAGGCGAATAAACCTGCGGTGCAGTTTTGGGAGCAGGCTGTTGAGAAATATACAGGAGGGGACTTCCGGGTGCAGCAGGTCACGAAGGATGATTACAGCTGGCTATATTTTCATTTTTCAAATCCGAGTAAAGGAAATACAAAGTCCTAAAAAAATTAGTGAGTGGTTTTAGATTCGGACTGGTTTTGAACCTTGATCATGATTTGATTAAGTCCAATGGCTGATGATCATCCTTTTTCTGCATAGGATTGGTTTCTGCATCAATCCAAGGGGGAAATGTAGGGAAATACCAAGTATAATTCATGCATCGGAGATGGAACACGCGCCCTTTGGTTATCAACAGGATACTCTGACAGGTACTAACATATGAATAGCAAACTTTGGAATATCTTCCTTGCAGCAAGTTTGACAGCTGTAGCGACGGGGATAGGTGCCCTTCCGTTCTTGTTCATCCAGCGCATCAGCAGGAGGTGGTTGAGCATTTTCCACGCTGCCGCTGGGGGGCTGATGTTAGCTGCCAGCCACAGCCTGATTAGGGAGGGGACCAATATTAATCCGGGGAGAGCGTTCTCAGGTATTCTCTTGGGCTTGGGTTTGATTGTGATCGCGAATCGTCTCATCCGCCGCCAGGGGGATATGGATGTCGCTGAACTAGCTGGAGCGGATGCCCGGAAAGCCTTGTTGATCCTGGGTGTGATGACCGCGCATTCCTTCGCGGAAGGGGTCGGGGTCGGGGTTTCTTACGGCGACAGTGATCAATTGGGCATATTTGTCACCGCAGCGATTGCCATTCACAATATCCCTGAGGGATTAGCCATCAGCCTGGTGCTTATCCCGCGAGGCACTCCTATTTGGAAATCCTCGGGTTGGAGTATTTTCACCAGTTTGCCGCAGCCTTTGATGGCCATCCCCGCATTTTTATTTGTGCTGGCCTTTGAGCCTTTTCTACCCGTTGGGCTGGGATTGGCGGCAGGAGCGATGATCTGGATGGTCTTTGCAGAGCTGATTCCGGATGCGCTGGAAGAAGCAACCGGTCCTGAAGTGGGTATCGCGGTCACAGTGGCCTTTGCGGCGTTACTCGCATTCCAGGAATACGTACTTCACTTATGATGATCGATTTTTATTTGTAAGCAGCCGGGATGTGAAGTATGAACTGGAATGGCATGTTTAGTTTGGATCGCCATTTCTTTTCCACAAAAGCAACCACGCAGATCCACAAAAGCAACCACGCAGAGGTAAGAACCAGGCTGCATGAACGACCCGGGATAGGAAGGGCACTCAAGATAAGGTTTTATCATGAATATGAATGAATGCAAAAATCGTGGTCTTTAGACCACGATTTTGATTAAATGCCCACTGTCTTTGGACACCAAACGCCCTGAGATTATGGGCAGGATAGTGAACATCTCTGTGTTTTCTTGGTGGTTTAGTTTTAGCTTCTTATTGCTCTAATAACAAAAAGAAGCAAAATAGCGCCAACCAGCGAAGTGAAAATATCAGATACCAATCCCGAACCCAAGTTGATACCCAAGGTTCCAAATAACCACCCGCCGATGAGTGCCCCCAAGATTCCGACAACAATCGCTTCAATCAAGTCTAGACCGATGCCAGAAACAAACATGTCTGCCAGTATACCCACTAAACCCCCGACGATCAACCAAATGATAAGTTGTTCGAGTGCCATGATTTTTCTCCTTATGGCGCTTAAGCCATGATTAAAAAATCGATGAATGTATGAATGTGATAAATATTTACCTCTGTTTTTCTATACCTTCTTTATAACATTAACATTTGTGTACTATATATAAAAAAGGGGTATAAACTTGGGTACATATCATTACATCCTCAAGTAACGTAGATATGATAGTATTCTGACCTAATTGGACAGATTGCACAACCTTTGAATTATGATGAGAATACGTTTAGTTAACGGAAAAAGATGATGTTAAACTATGATTACAGATATAATGGTGGTTGAATAGGATGCCCTTTTTGGGTGAATTTGCTTAGGATATCGTTTTGAATTTGGGGAAGTTTGTTGGCTTGAGCCAGGTTATTTTGGAATTCATATGTCGGTCGTGAGGTGACCATGAAAACAATTCAATGGGTTTGGCGTGTGGTGGTTTTACTGATTCTGGTGGTG
>JGI1689J12820_1000022_pt1 | contig 42861 bp, 43 predicted proteins | sample PRCRCaboRojoPR_6_FD_12820 | JGI IMG/M metagenome (IMG submission 12820)
ATAGAGATAAGCGAGGGTTCGGACGGCTACAAGGTAGTAGCAGAAGAAAACGACGAAAGGTCCGAGTTTACGGCTGGCAGGGTACTGTCCGCGGTCGGTAGGTCACCCGTTTTACCACCTACCGGGGACGGAATTGAGCTTGAAGTGGGCGAGGGCGGTTACCTGAAAATCGACGAGCTCTGTACCACAAGCGAAGCCGGTGTTTACGCTATAGGTGACGTTGCCGGCCCGCCACTGCTGGCTCACAAAGCGGCAAGGCAGGGACTGATCGCCGCAGCGGATATAGCCGGAACAGAAACCAGACCCTATAAAGCGGTACCTGCTGCGGTTTTCACGGATCCGGAATACGCCGAAGTTGGGCTATCGCTGGAAGAAGCAAAAGACGAAGGCTACAATCCGGTCCCGGGAAGATTTCCGTTCAGGGCGTCCGGTAAAGCATTGGCGATGGACGAGACCGAAGGAATGGTTCAGCTCGTGGCGGACAAGGACTCCGACAAGATACTTGGAGGGGCGATACTCGGACCACACGCCTCGGATTTGATAGGAGAAGTCGGTCTGGCGGTGGAGATGGGTCTGACGGCGAAAGAGCTGGCGGAGACCATCCACACGCACCCGACCCTCTCTGAGGCAGTGATGGAGGCCGCGGAAAACGCCCATGGTCTGGCAATACATACGGGAAATAGGTGATAGGACCGGTTAAGGGTAGCCAGAACGTGATTCGGTGGTTTTAACGCGTAAGCTGAAAGGGTAGAATTGATTGCAGCGTGGGTTCACTTTTGTGGAAGGCAGCAATCCAGTGTTTTGCGAGTGAGCCATCACGCGGTCGCGATAAATCAAGTTGTTGAATTCAGGTTATAGCTTTGACTTTGCCGTGAATTCCCCCGCTAACATTAACATATGGCTACCGGGGTTTGTGCACGGGAAATTATTGGATCGAATGGGACCCCGTGGAAGCAGCCGAAACGGACGGGGTTAGTAGATTCTACGACGAAGTAGCTTATTTGCCGTTAGAAATCTTTACCAGAAAGAAACCGGCAGAATTGGATAATATTAAATAAAGGGGTGGATCGACTTGAAAACCATAATGATTGTAGCGGACGGACTTGGAGGAAGGCCGACGGACAGTGACGGTAAGACCTGTCTTCAGGTTGCGAAGACGCCCGAGATCGACGACCTGCTGGCCAGGCGCGGTATCGGTGGCCTTATGGATCCGATCAGAAACGGGGTAAGACCGGGTAGCGATACCGCACATCTTTCGTTATTTGGCTACGACCCCTACGAATACTATACAGGAAGGGGCGTTTTTGAAGCAGCCGGAATCGGCATGAATTTAACGAAAAACGACGTTTGCTTTAGAACTAATTTTGCCACGATCGATTCGGACGGCAATATCGCCGACCGGAGGGCGGGCAGGATATCGGAGGGCCAGGACGAACTGGAGGAAGCTCTTGCGGGGCTGAAGTCGGAGAAATATCCCGAAGTGGAGGTCAGGTTCAAGAGAAGTACGGAACACAGAGGAGCTCTCTGCCTCCGAGATCCGGAACTGGGAGGGAACGTATCACCCACCGATCCCCACGAACTCGGTATACCGATACCGGATTCCGAACCCGGGGACGAAGGGTCAGAAAAAACGGCTGAGGTTCTTAACGAAGTAACCCGGCAGGCACAGGAGATTCTTGACGACCATCCCGTCAACGAGAGAAGGAAAGACGAGGGAAAACACCCGGCAAACGCCATAGTATCACGAGGGGCGGCGAAGTATCCGGACGTACCCTCGATCGAGGAAAAATACGAAGTGACCGGATCGGTAGTTGCTGCCGGTGCACTTTACATAGGAGTGGCGAGGGTTGCCGGGCTCGAGTTCAAACCGGTGGAAGGTGCCACGGGTACGGTCGACTCGAATATCATGAACAAGGCAAAAATGGCGNTTAGNGAGCTCGAAAGTGGNAAGGACATGGTNTTNGTTCACTTCAAGGGCGCGGACAACGCTTCCCACGATCACGACGCCGAGGCAAAAGTCAAGTATATAGAAAAAGTCGACAGAACGATCGGTTGGATTAAGGAGAACGTGAATTGGGAAGATACGCACCTTTCCTTTGCCGGTGACCACTGCACCCCAATTCAGTACGGGGATCACGTGGCCGACCCGGTGCCGGCGATGATTGCGGGTCCGAACGTTAGAAGGGACGAGCTGAAAGAATTCGACGAGTATAAGTGTGTTGGCGGAGGAATGGGGAGGTTCAGCGGTAACCTTCTACCAATGACGCTCTCCTATAGCAACAATTTACCCAAGTTTGGTGCCTAACGACGTGCACCATTAGGGTGGCCCTCAGTTCCGGGCCACCCCTAATCGGGGGGAATATTGGGAGAAATCACAGATAAGGATAAAGCGATAGTAACCGGACAACTGGGGAAAAGTCCCAGCGGGCTGGTCGATATTCCGACCCGCTGTCGTTACGGGTTTCCCGTAGTATTAACCACCAAACCTCTAATTCGGAAAGACGACGGCTTCGAGATATTTCCCACTCTTTACTGGTTGAGTTGCCCCAAACGCGTCGAAGAGGTAGCCCGGATCGAGTCGAACGGTTACGTAAGAGACCTGGAGGAAGAAATAGCTTCAAACCCGACGTTAAAAAAGCAGTACCTGGAGGCCCAGGATAGTTATCTGAAGGCTCAGCAGTCGCTGCTTACGGAAGAAGACCGGGAGTTTATGGAAGAAAAAGGCCTGACCGGTGCCTTAACCCGGGGTATCGGGGGAATTGAAAGCGACGAACACCTTAAATGTCTTCATCTCCACCTGGCCCACCAGCTAGCCGGAAGAAACGTGCTCGGAGAAATAATCCAGGAGAGGTTCAACCCGGGTGACTGCCACCCCGATGAAGTACGCTGTGAAGACTTCCTGCAGGAAGGTTAGAACCCGGCAGGAGGTCGGGAGGTTGAGTCAGCGGTAACGAGTAAGCCCTTTATCAAGCAGGTCCGCAACTCTTGCCAGGTCCTGTTTATTGAGTACGTAACTGAGCCTGACCTGGTCCTTTCCCAGGCCCGGGGTGTTGTAGAAACCTTCGCCGGGCGCCATCATCACGGTTTCCCCTTCGTCCCTGAAGTCGGTGAGCATCCAGCGTACGAAAGACTCGGCGTCTTCGACGGGAAGTTCAACCATCAGGTAGAAAGCCCCGTCCGGTTTGCCGAATTTTAGCCCCTCGATTTTCCCCAGCTCGTCCAGTAGCACGTCCCTGCGTTCTTCGTATCGGTCGATCATTTCTTCTATTTCCGACGAGTAGTCGGGCGAGTCGAGGAAACTGGTCAGTCCGAGCTGTCCCATAGTTGGTGGAGATAGCCTGGATTGGCCCAGCTTGAGGGCGGCATTCATTACCTCCTCGTTTCTGCTTGCAAGGGTTCCTATCCTGGCGCCACAGCTACTGAGCCTTTTGGAGATGCTGTCGATCATTATCGTCCGGTCCTCGATTCCTTTCAGGTTTAGGGCGCTTGCCGGGCGGGTGTCTCCGTAGGAGAATTCCCGATAGACTTCGTCCGAAATGAAGAAGAGGTCGTGCTCCAGGACGATGTTCTTTACCAGTTCGATTTCCCTTCCCGTGTATACCCTTCCGGTAGGGTTACTCGGATTGGTAAGAAGCAATGCCCCGGTGTCTTCGGAGATCAAATCAGCGATTATCTCTTTATCGGGGAGGGCGAAGTTGTTTTCCCGTCTGGTGGGTATGGGTTTTATATCAACTCCCGTCATCCGGGCAAATCCCCTGTAGTTTGTGTAGAACGGCTCCGGTATCAGTATTTCCGATCCCGGTTCGAGGGCTACGTAAAACGCGAATAGTCCCGCTTCGCTCCCTCCGGTCGTTACCATCAAATCGTCAATTTCGAGCTCGATTTGCTGATCTCCGTAGTAGCCGACTAGACTCTCCAGTACGTTTTTTATACCCTTCGACGGACTGTAACTGAGCACTTCGACGTTCGATTCCCTGATACCCCGCATGAATCTTTCCGGCGTGGATATATCGGGCTGTCCGATGTTTACGTGATATACTTCCGTTCCCTGGTTTTTTGCCCTATCGGCCAGAGGATTTAATTTCCTTATGGGTGATTCGGGAAATTTCGACCCCCTGCTCGAAATTTTTATCCGGGACGACATCCTATCACCTTCCTGGAAGTAGGTTAGTCCACCAGCCGGTGCTGACTATTTAACTCAGTAAAGTTCGTCCGATTTCGAAGCCCGTTCAACACGGTCGGATAACACTTCTGGTCTCCGACCAGAATTGCTCCGATCAGTTCTTCGTCTTCGTTCAGGAAGAACTTCTTATAAGTTTTCTTCGCTTTTTTCTCNTCGACCAGTACCTTCGCTGCCCTGTCCTCGTCCCTTACCCCGGCAGATATCATGTCTATACTCGCGACTTTCAGTTTGAAATAACTCAGGCTTCCGTCGTACTCCGCTTCGGCTCCGATTAGATTTTTCCCCGCTACTTTTCCCTGTTCCAGTGCGGGAGGCCATATACCGTAGCACTGACCGTTTTGTTCTATTGCGTCCCCGGCGGCTAATATCTCGGCCCGAGAAGTTCGGAGGTTTTCGTCGACGAGTATTCCCCGGTTGGTTTCCAGCCCTGCACCTGTTGCCAGTCCTGTCCGTGGGGATACTCCCGCAGAGATTATCGTTAGGTCCGTTTCGATCTCCTTGCCGGTATCAAGTACTGCCGAAGTAATTTTTTCTCCTCCGGCCAGTTCCCTTACTTTCGCGTCCAGTTCGAAATCAATCCCCGCGTTTTCGAGCCTCGAACGGACGTAACTGGATCCCGTTTTGTCGAGTTGCTTTCCCATTATCAACGGTAGAGCTTCTACGACCGTGACGTCGAGGCCTCGCCGGTTCAGCGAAAAGGCCGATTCAAGGCCGAGGAGGCCGCCGCCTATAACCACTGCTTTTTTCACGTCGGCCAAGTTTGATTTAATATTCTCTACGTCTTTAAGGGTTCTGATGGAAAAGACGTTCCCTCTGTTGAGGCTTTTGATTGGAGGTAACAGCGGTTTGGCACCGGTTGCCAGCAGAAGTTTGTCGTAGGAAAACTTGCCGTCGGCTTTGGTCTTGACGATCCTGCTTTCCGGCTCGATTTTGGTTACCGTCGTTTTAAGACGAAGATCTAATCCACGGTCTTCGTACCACCGGGTATCGTGGAGAATAAGGTCTTCGGGAGAAGACTTGCCGCTAAGCACTTCACCCAGCCTGGTACGCTGATAAAACGGGTGTTCTTCTTTTGTGAATATCTTGACGTTGAATTTTTCGTCGGACCGGGCAATGACCCTAGCTGCGGAGTCGCCCGCTACTCCGTTTCCGATTATTATTATGTCGCTCAATTAACTCCCCCTTTCAAACAGATCGTAACCGACAGGGCGGCCTAAGACTTTCCCAATACAAGATATTCCCGGTTTTCTCCCTTTCGCCATTCTCGTTCTACCAGGTGTAGTTTGTCTCTTATAGAATCGAGTGCTAGTTCGATGTCAAGTTCTCGTGAAATAATTGGCACGAAGTTCTTGCTAATTTTGGCTATCCGGGGTCCCATCTGGTGAGCAAGCAGTACGTTTGCCGACCTGGCTTTCAGCAGAGAAGAAATATTTCTGGCTTTTATCTCGTCTTCGGGTTCTCCGTCCTCCGGCGTGTCGGTTGATATATTTTCAACTTCTTCTATGAACTCGAATCCCCGTGCGTCAATCTCGTAAATGTGGAAACAGGGAGCGTCTCCGAAGTCGTCGTTGAACAGTCTTCTCCCTTCCGAAGTTCCGCAAGCAACAATCGGTTTCATTCTACCTCCTCTGTCAGGTTCGTCGATTAAGATTATGCAGGATAATTTTACAATGTCAACATCGAGGACCTGGTTTGATCCAGTTAATCGAGGAAAAATTCCCCATCAGCGCACCGAAAGTCGCCGGGAATCCATGGATACTCCACGGAATGAATCAAACTAGTGGGTGATCCAGCTTTTAAAATACGTGTTTATCGTTAATGCTAAGGGGGTAATTTACGGGGCCCGGGTATCTAGGGTGGCTACACTCACAGCTGGCTATCTCGGCGGTTGTTTTAGTCGATTTGTACAATATAATCTATCTCATAAGCAATTCTTGTTAGAAATGATCTCGGATAACGAACGGGAGGAACAGAGGCTTGTCAAACTACATTGACTTTATTGGCGAGATAATTGATCTTACGAGGCGTGCGGGAGCTAAGGCGTTAAAATATTACGAGAGAGATTACTCTATCGAGGAGAAACAGGACGACAGTCCCGTCACGGAAGCGGATTTTGCCTCCGAGGAAATTTTAATCGGCGGCCTAAAAAACTCGGACCCCGGAATCATTGCGGAGGAAGCGGGGTTAATCGAGGGAAATTCGGAAGATAAGTACTGGATAGTAGATCCGCTTGACGGGACGCAGGATTTCATAGACAAGACAGGGGAATTCTCGATAATGGTGGGGTTATTGGAGCGGGGCGAGCCCACGATGGGGGTAGTGTTTGCTCCTGCCCAGGAAAAACTGTGGTACGCCGCAAAGGGCGAAGGTGCGTACCTCGTGGACGGTGGAACGGAGAGGAAGATCCAGGTTTCCTCGAAGGAAGGCCTGGAAAGTTACGTATTGATAGCCAGTCGCAATCACTTCAGCGCTCAGGACGAAGCCGTAGCCGGACAGTTGAACGTCGAAGATATCGTCAGAATGGGAAGTCTAGGCATAAAATTCTCGACAATTGCGGAAGGAAATGCCGACCTCGTTTATTATACCACGGACAAACTTGGAATCTGGGATTGCTGTGCCCCGCAGGTCATTCTGGAAGAAGCGGGCGGAGAAGCGTTTGATTTACAAGGTCGGGAACTGACTTATGACCTGGAAGGGAGAAAGATGAAGGGTGGAATTGTCGGTCTCGGTGGTAACGCACGCAGTGAAGTCGTGAAAGTCATTAAAGATAATATATCAGGCGTTTAATTCTCTGCTGCAAGCCTTCAGCTCGTGAGTTTGTCGGAATTTTTCGGAAAGCAAGAGTTACCCGGGGAGCGAGAGCGCCACTGGGTGGTTTTTGGGCAAATTTTGGTAAATTTATAGGTTTATTAAGATTTCCCAAGGCGAGTAAGGTGCAGGCACTGGATTAGTTAAAACACGAAAGGAGGTAAGAATGGGGTTATTGGAGTGGTTTAAATCACTGACGCCGGTTTACCAGGCCCTGGTCGCAACAGGATTTACCTGGTTTCTAACGGCTCTCGGTGCTGGGTTGGTGTTCTTTTTTACGGACGTCAATCGAAAGGTTCTCGATTTTATGCTCGGATTCGCGGCAGGGGTAATGATAGCTGCCAGTTACTGGTCGTTGCTGGCGCCGGCAATTGAGATGGCTTCGGATTCCGTTTTGCCCGCTTTTATTCCAGCGGCTATAGGTTTTCTGTTCGGTGGAATCTTCCTCCGAGTGGTCGACCGGTACATGCCTCACCTTCACCTCGGGTTTCCCATGGAGGACGCGGAAGGGGTAAAAACCAGCCTGCACCGGAGCGTGTTGCTGATACTGGCGATAACTATACACAACATTCCTGAGGGACTTGCGGTAGGCGTGGCTTTCGGAGCTCTCGCGGCCGATTTACCTACGGCAACTCTGGGCGGCGCAATGGCGCTGGCTCTTGGTATCGGCATTCAAAACTTCCCGGAGGGCACCTCGGTTTCAGTTCCTCTTCGGCGGGAAGGGTTCACCAGGCGTCGCAGTTTCTGGTACGGTCAGCTTTCCGGAGCTGTAGAGCCGCTGTCCGGCCTGCTTGGGGCGATTGCAGTCATAGTGGTCAGACCTCTCTTACCCTACGCCCTTGCCTTTGCAGCGGGAGCAATGATATATGTAGTGATTGAGGAGCTCGTACCCGAGTCTCAGGTCGAAGGTAACGCTGACATTGCCACGATGGGGGCGATGGTCGGGTTTACGATCATGATGAGTCTGGACGTCGCTCTGGGCTGACCGATACGCGGTAGCTCTATTGTAACTTTATTCTGGCGGTTCTTTCCGGGCGTATGTATTACCCGGTATTTATATTTTCTCTTATTTATGATAATCTAGAAGAAAGAGGATCAGCTGACAGTTAGTTGTGATTGACACAGTTCTACCAGAATAGTCGAGAAAGCCCCGTAGGTTGCTGCGGAGATTACTTTAAAGACACGATTTAACGCAATCAATAATGGTGAACGTAGAGGCCGTCAAGAGAGACTTCCCCATACTGGAGAACAGGGACGTAGTGTACCTGGATAATGCCGCCACCACCCTAACTCCCGAGCCCGTTATTGCGTCGTTAATGAACTACTACCGGAATCTCGGGGCCAGTGTTCACAGGGGAATATACCGACTGGCAGACGAGACGACTGAAAAGTTCGAAAGCTCCCGAAATAGGGTCGCAGATTTCATCGGAGCGGACTCGCCCCGGGAGATTATCTTCACCAAGAACTGTACCGAGGGGCTAAATATTCTTGCCTATTCCCTCCACCTCTGGTCGGAGAAGAAGGGGAAGATACTGGTGACCGAAATGGATCATCACAGCAATATCTTGCCCTGGCGGTTCATGGTCGACGGTTCGGATAGATTTCAACTGGACTACGTATCGGTTACCGAAGAAGGGAAACTGGACCTGGATGATTTCGGGTCCAAGCTAACCTCCGATACCGTGGCAGTTGCGTTTCCGGCGATCTCGAACGTCGTTGGCGCGATTAACCCGGTAAAAAAGATGGCGAAGATGGCTCACGAAAAGGACGCCCTGGTCGTGGTTGACGGGGCCCAGTGGCTTCCCCATAGACCTTTTGACGTATCGGAATTCGAGGTCGATTTCCTGACCTTTTCTGCCCACAAGATGCTCGGTCCGACGGGGCTGGGGGTGCTCTACGGAAAAGAGGAGTTGCTTCGCCGGATGCCGCCCCCGTTTGGAGGAGGCGAGATGGTTCTCGAGGTTACCAGGCGGGAGGTGAAGTGGCAGGAACCGCCCCAGAAGTTCGAGCCCGGCACTCCGCCCATTGCCCAAATACTTTGCTTCGAATCCGCCCTGGACTACCTGGACGATTTGGGCGTCGGTGAGGTTAAAAAGCACGTCGATTCACTTGCCGGGAAAGCCCTGAAGGAACTGTCCAAACTTCCCTACGTCGAAATTTACGGGCCGACGGAGGGGGAGCCCCGAGGGGGACTGGTCTCATTTAACGTGGAAGGAGTCCACCCGCACGACCTGGCAAGTGCTCTGGATTCGCTCGAGAACGTCGCAATCAGGGCGGGACTTCATTGCGCCCAGCCCCTGCACGAAATAATGGGCCTGAACTCTTCTGCCAGAGTGAGCTTTTACGTATACAACGACCCTGAGGACGTCGATAGGTTGATAGATGGCGTCAGAGGGGCAAAAAAAATTCTGGGTGGTGAAAATGTTGGATAAGCCGAAGATTTACAACCAGAACGTGATGCATCATTACCAAAACCCTCACAACAGGGGTAAAATGGAGGACCCTGATTTCAGCGTCACGGAGGAAAACCCGAACTGCGGTGATCGAATAACGCTCCAGCTCAAGTTCGAAGGACGTAAAATAAGTGACGTCAAATTCGAGGGCCACGGCTGTGTGTTGAGCATAGGTGCCGCTTCAATACTGACCCAGATGGTCAGAGGCCTGAGTATCGGAGATGCGCGGGAATTGACCATGGAAGATCTAGTCGATAATATGGGGAATCCCGTAAAGATGAGGAAAGATTGCGTCTCCCTGTCACTGAACGCTCTTAATAAGGCCCTATCTCAATGGTGAACGAACCGGGACTTTTACCAGTCATTTGAGCTTTCCGTAGTAAACCGGATCCGGTTCTCCGAGTTTTCTCCCTGGAACCGGAATCCTGTTTCGTTAATATCCGAATTTCAGGACCGGACAGGGGTTTATTTTGCCCGTTTTACCGACAATCGACCGACCCATCACTCAAACAAGTATCGGGAAGGGCGAGAATCTATTTCCGGGAGGGTTTTAGCCGCCATCCCCGTAAAATCCGGCCAGAACCTTTTTTGCCCCGACACCCACGACGAACCCGACGGCGATATTAACGAATAGAGCCAGAAGGGCTACGGTGAGAGTAACGGGCCAGCTGTTTGTCTCGGTTGCGGCCAGACCCAGTTCAAGGGCGATAAAAACGAGCAAAGCGCCGAGAACGGAAAGCGGAAAGAACCCGAGAAAACCTGACGATCCGGCAATTATTGCTATCCCGAAGTAAATGGTTCCAAGGACGATGTTCGATCCTCCCGTTCGAGCGCCGAACCTGTACTGGCCGGACAGACCACCCGATCCGTGACAGGCCGGAAAACCCCCGAATAGACTGGATACGATGGACATTATCCCCATAGACTGTGACAATCGGTCCGGATTCACTTTTGCGTCGAGAAGATCTTTAAACAGCAGCGATGTGGCCAGAATAGCGTTCCCGACGCTGAGAAAGAACTGCGGAACTGTACCGAGAACTATACCCCTGGGAAATTCCGCGAGGTTCGGGAATTGAAACGTTGGAAGCTTCATCAGCTCGACATCGGGCACGCCGCTGACGTATAAACCGTACGCTATACCCAGGATCAGGACTAAAAAGGCTGAAACATCGGGAAAGGAGTAGAACTTCTTAAACAGCAGGAATACGAGGACTATAGATATTCCGGCTGCCGAAAGCCAGACTTTTTTCGTTATATAGCCGACAGAGGTCCTGAGCAATATCAGGCCCAGGCCCAGCTGAATCCCTCGAACCACGCTAACGGGGACGAATTCGTCCAGCCACTTCATTATCCCCAGGGTTCCCGTGGTTAAAAGTAATAGGCCAAGAACCAGCCCGGCCGCGGTTGCCTGCTGAAAGGTTAACGTCCCCGCTATCGTAAGTCCGGCAAGAGCTTTCATCGGCTCTACGGGCATGGGTAGGCGGTAATATAAACCGGTAGCGATCTGGAAAACGGCAAAGAAAAAGAGAAGATGNCCCAGGGAAGCTTCAGTAGTGAGTCCTATTCCGATCAATAACGGTATAACGGTTATGGAGTCCCCGAAAGCCCCCGAAAATTCTTCCAGCGTAAATCGGAACCCCCGTGGTGAATTGTTCATCGTCGATACCGTCTAGAAGCTTCAACGAATGCTTTCATAGTAGTCCATCCTAAACCACTTGTACCGGGGTACATCTTACCAACACTTGCCGAGAAAGGGGTCAATTCTCGTTTTTCAAATCTGAGCTCGTGTTCACCTAGTTTTCTACAAGCCCCGTCCCTTGGGGCGGGGCTCTTGGCTTACATCATTGCGTCGCCGGGGGATAGTAACTTGCGGACGAGGACGAGGACCAGGGAGCCCCCGACCGCAGCACCGAATACTATTACCGATCCCGTAAGGCTGGTCATCAGTTCCGGCGCAAATAAAAAGCTGACTGCGAGAGTTAACATTAACGTGCCGCCGACCAGTTTAAGCGTTCTCCCGTGCTCCTCCTGAAGCTTGCTCGACTGCAGGGTCACGCTTACCGTGCCGAATACCAGCAGCTCGTCCAGCAGATATATGGCCATGTAAACCACGAAAAGAACTCCGAAAGTCGTGCCGGAAACGCCCTGAGTGTTAAGGATACCGGTCCAGACGACGGGAAAACCCGCCGTGCAGGGGAGTTCGGCCAGAGTAATTCCAAGTGCCATCAGGAAGGTCGCCCCCACCAGCGCGGCCAGAGAATGGCTCTTCTGGGTGAGGTTTCGGAATTTTTCCGCTATCCGGGGTTTTATCCCTTCCGGGATGGTAAACGAGAATCCTTCTTTGAACCAGAAGTAGTCCTTTACGTTTACGAGACCAAAGGAGAAGGCTATGACGGCAACGACAACCCTTATCCAGAGGAGCTGGCCTATGTACTGAAAGGCGCTGAACAGACCAAGTATGAAGAGGCCATAAGCGGTTGCAGTAACGGTGAGGAAGGTCAACCCGACTACGATGATCCTTTTTCTGGATTTCGTATAGATCAACAAGCCCAGGAGGAAAGTGAGTACCCAGAGCGAGCAGGGATTGAACCCGTCGACGAACGCGATAACGGCCGTCGACATAAAAGCGGAGGTCGAGGATAGATCGACCGATCCGACGAAGGGGACGTGAATAGTCTCGTTCTTCTCGCCGCCGGAATCGTCCGTAACGGCTTCCTCTCCCTTTACTTTTACCAGCGGGTTTACACACCCCGTTTCGACGCAGTTCTCCACCCGGTCTTCTATCTGGGAGCCAATTTTCTCCGTGAATCCTACCCATACGTTGTCGCCGAGAAAAGTTGCCGGCACCCCCCTGATTTCTTTCCCGTACTCTCTACCCATATTTCTCAGGAGTTCGACGTTCTCCGTGGAAGCTATGTCTTTCTCGACGACTTTTAAGGAGGGATGCTTATTTTCGAGCTCTTCGAGAAAAGGTTCTTCTTTTTCACAGTACGGGCAGCCCTTTGACTTGAAAAAGTAGAGAACAGTTTCCTCCGATTGCCCGTAAGCGGAAGAAACGAACAAGGTGGCCAGCGTCAGCGCCAGTAGAAGAGCGACGTATTTCCTCGAATTGACGTCCATTTGGCTTATCCTCCTGTTGCCTGTCCGGGTTGAGTCTAAACTCAAGAATAAATCCGGCTTAGTTTATTGCGGGAACGTTTATTTTTACAGGTGATTCAAAACTTGCATAAAATGTATTACTTGTGTTGGGTTAATTCAATTGAACGAGTTCGAGACGATGTATGGCCCCGAGAACTTTCTATTGACGTCGGTTTTATCGATATCCCGGGTTCAGGACTAGTTATAATCCCTGAAGTATCTCGTGCTGGGGCCGAATAGCCGAAACCTGTCCGGGAAACCGAAGTGTAACTGGCAACCGAGGGAACTAGCGACCTTGGAGAGTACTCCGGTTGATAGTAAAATTACTCCATAGTGAGGTTAATATCCGGGAGGGCGCCAGTAAATGCTTCCACCAGAACACCTGAACGTATTGCGAAAACTCTATTCCAAATTGGACGGGAGCGAAGTGAACTGGGTGGTAACGGGCAGCGTTTCGTTTTGTCTTCAGGGAGTCCCGGTTAGCCCCAACGATATCGATATTCAGACGGACGAATCGGGAGCCTACGAGATAGAACGGACCTTTAAAGATTTTCTGGTTAGGGAGGTAAAGTTCTCCTCTACCGACAGGATCAGGTCGCATTTTGGAGCGCTTATGATCGATGGAGTTCAGGTGGAGATCATGGGAGCAATTCAGAAATTTTACGACGGAGAATGGGAGGACCCCATAGATATAGACAGACACAAGAAAATCGTAACTTTAGAAGACATGGAAATACCCGTTCTAAATTTGAGTTACGAGGCTGAAGCCTACAGAAGGTTCGGCAGGCTGGAGATGGCGGACAGGATTAAAAGGTACTCCGACCCCTCTGATAGAGACGTCGATCGAAACGGAAACGAGAAGAACTAATTGGTAATCCAGCCACGAGAAGTAGTCCGGCAATCCCGAGCCATAATTGCACCTTTCCCGCTGCGAGGGGCGTCAAATAATGCGATAAAGGGAGAATTCTCGGCGAGCAGAACCCGACGGAATTACGGATATAGGCCGGCGCTATCCGGAGGGAATAATCCTAAGAACCCCAAAAATACTACTGACGCGTTTCGTTTGTCAGTCTCCACCTATTTATCATAAAATCATCATGGAATAAATAAGTTTTTAACTGGCCGGGAATATTTCTATTCGATCCATTAGAGTTTTATCGGATGAGTTTTTAAATATTTTATTTAAGAACGGAACAAGGAGGTAAGTTATGAAAAAATACGATTACGTAATCGTAGGAGCCGGTTTGGCGGGTGTTTCTGCCGTAAAAGGTATCCGGGGAAAGGACCACGAAGGGTCGATTTTACTTGTCGGTAAGGAGAGTAGCGTTCCCTACCATAGACCACCTCTGTCTAAAGATCTATTGCTCGGCGACAAGACTGTTGAGGAGATTAAAATTGAAGACGAGGAGTACTATTCGGAGCAGGGGGTCGAGATAAAACTGGGGACGGAAGTAACGGGAATCGACACCGATACCGGTACGATTTCTGACGATCGGGGCGACAGTTATGGTTACGGAAAACTGCTGCTCGCCACCGGAGGTCATCCGAGAACGATGAATGTGCCGGGTGGAGACCTGGACGAAGTTAACTATTACCGATACCTTGACGACTACCACACACTCAGCAAGCAACTGGAAACGGCCAGCAAAGCAGTAGTGGTAGGCGGGGGCTTTATTGGCTCCGAGATCGCGGCAGGGCTCAACCAGAACGATATAGAAGTTTCCGTCGTATTCCCGGAGGATTTTTTACTGGAGAGAATATTGCCCGAGGAGCTCGCGACCACGGTCCAGAAAGATTACCGGGACCGCGGGGTAAACGTTTACCCCGATGAAAAGGTGGCGAGGATAGGCAAGGAATCCGAAGGGCTCGAGCTGGAAACCGAAGCAGGGAGAGTCATTCACGGAGATTTGCTGGTTGCCGGTATAGGAATATCGCCCAGCGTTGACCTGGCAAAAAGAGCAGGCCTGAAAGTGGATAACGGGGTTAAAGTGGACGAATTACTCAGGACGTCCGAGAAGGATATATTCGCCGCCGGCGACAACGCCTACTTTCCGTTTTCCGCTCTTGGCGAAAATACTCGAATTGAGCACTGGGATAACGCCAAGAGCCAGGGGAAACTGGCGGGGGCGAATATGGCGGGTGCGGGAAAACCGTACGATTACGTACCTTACTTTTTCTCGGACCTGTTTGACTTCGGGTTCGAAGCCGTCGGTGACGTGAATTCGAAACTCGATACATTCGTGGACTGGAAGGAAGAAGGTAAAAAGGGAGTTGGGTACTACCTGTCCGAGGAGGGCAAAGTAAGAGGAGTGCTGCTGCTAGGTGTATGGGGGGCAAAAGGAGACGCGAGAGAGCTGATCAGGGGCGAAAAAAGCTTTGACAGGGAGGAACTTGCCGGAAGGATCGGCTGACCCGAAAAGGTAAAATCTACAGTTTCTGAAGTAATGGCAGTTCCTTTATCGAGGTATGGGTAATTTATGCAGTTGAATAAAGCGAAGGCGCTCGTTACGGGTGCCGGAAAGCGGATCGGCAGGAAGATTGCTTTATCTCTGGCGGAGGAGGGCGCGGACGTGGTAGTTCACTACAGGTCCTCCGAAGACGAAGCCACCGAGCTTAAGGAAGAGTTAACGGAGCTAGGAGTCTCGGCCCACCTGTTGCAGGCGGATTTAAGGGAAGGTGCCGAGATTGAAGACGTGATCCCGAGGGCAACTGAAAAGGCGGGCCGTATTGATTTTCTCGTAAACAACGCTGCCGTGTTTCCCCGCGGCGGGCTTGAGGAGCTTGAGTTCGAGGAGCTAACTGAAAACATCCGAATTAACAGCTGGGCTCCGTTTTCACTTACGCGGTCGTTTGCGAAGTTCTTCGATAGCGGTGGTGTTGTCAACCTGCTCGATACCAGGGTAGCGGGCTACGATTGGGATCATGCCGGTTACTATTTCAGCAAAGTTCTGCTGGAAAGGATGACGAAAATGATGGCGCTGAAGTTTGCCCCGGGAGTATCGGTTAACGGCGTTGCCCCAGGACTTATAACGCCACCCGAAGGATTGAGCGAAGATTACCTTGATGAAAGGGTGGAAAGGGTTCCCCTGAAAAAGCACGGGAGCAAGGGTGACGTCGCCCGAGCTGTTGTTTACCTGTTGAAATCAGATTTTATAACCGGACAGATTCTGTACGTTGACGGGGGAAGAAACCTGTTACACGAACTAGAGGGATGATATGGACAAGATAAAGATAAACGACCTCTCGGTAAGGACGATAATCGGCACCGAGGACTACGAGAGGGAAGAGGACCAAGAAGTCGTTATAAACGTAACCTTATTCACGGACGTTCTGGAGGCCGGGAGGACCGACGAGCTAACGAAAACGGTCGATTACAGCGAGTTGAAGAACGAGATCTACGAGATGGCCGCAACGTCGAGCTTTCAGTTAATAGAGACCATGGCGGAAGAGGTAGCGACCATCGCGCTTGGTTACGAGGGTGTTTCCCGGGCAAAAGTTTCCATACAGAAGCCGTCCGCGTTGAGATTTGCTCGCAGCGCAGAAGTAGAAATAGTTAGAGATAATTGATCCCCTGGCTAAACGGAAGATGAGGAGCTGTTATCCTCCATGAGGTCAGATAAAGGCGAACAACCCACTAAAACCCTACAGCAGGCCGAGCTTAAATATTCGGCCGTCTTTGAGAACACCGGCACCGCGACGATCATTATCGAAGAAGATACCACTATTTCCGCGGCCAACAAGGAGTTCGAAAACCTATCGGGGTACTCCAAGGCCGATATAGAGAACCAGAAGAGCTGGACGGAGTTCTTTGCAGACGGAAAACTGGGGATGATGAGAAACTATCATCGTCAGAGGCGAGAAAACCCCGAGGAGGCTCCAAACAGATACGAGACGCTATTCGTCGATCGTAACGACAGGGTAAAAGAGGTAATTGTAAGCATAGATATGATTCCGGGAACCAATAAGAGCGTCGCTTCGATATCGGATATTTCCGAGCAAAAGAAGACGGAGAGGCGGTTGAAGGCAGTCGAGAGGGCGTCGCGCGAACTCGTTCTGGCGGAGTCGAAAAGCGAACTGTACGAGTTGATCCTCGATAGAATGGAAAGCGTCTTTGGTTTCGACAATACGAGTATTCTGGAACGAAAGAAAGGTGGGTTGCAGATAGTCGCCGGACGGGAAAACCAGCAGGAGGCCCGGGGCAGGGTTCTATCCCTGGACGAGACATCGATAACGATAGCAGCCTTCAGGGACAATAGACCAATTTACGTTCCCGATGTAGATGATGACGAGCGGTACGTACCGGCGACGCCTGATTCGAAAACGAAGTCGGAGTTTGCCGTTCCGATTTCCATGGAGGGAGGGTCTTTCGGGGTTCTCAACATAGAGGACGACACGATCGACGCCTTTTCCGTGCGCGATAGGGAAATGATAACCATCTTGACTTCAGAGGTCGACGTGGCGTTGAGGGGTCTGGAGAGGATGAGACGTCTTGAAGAGTCCAGGAGGAAGTTGAAGGGCTTGCACAGGGCAGTTGACAGAACTCAGACCTGCAAATCCGAGCAGGAACTGTTCGAGACAGCCGTTAATACGCTGCAGGAGATTCTTGAATTCGAACTCTGTTCGATAGACAAAGTAGAGGGCGATAGACTGGTCCCTCGAGCGACTTCGGCTGAGGTCGATCCGGAAGATACCAGGATTGAACAGGTGGGAGAGGGTATTGGGGGCATGACGGCGGAAAGAGGTGAAACGATCTGGGGTAGTGATGTCCAGAATAGATCCGAAGCACGACCCACCAGCCAGGACTTTCACGGATTCATAAGCGTCCCCATCGGAAATATTGCAGTAATACAGGTCGTCTCTACCAGGGTTGGAGCTTTTAACGAAGGTGACGTAGAAATGGTGGAGATACTCGCCGACCATCTCCTCGGTGAGCTGAATAGAGTGGGGCTGGAACAGGAACTGAAGGATCAGGCTATAAAGGACCCGCTGACCGATCTNTACAACAGGAGATTTCTCGATAAAGTGCTTAAAAACGAGGAGAAGCGGGTTAAGAGGTACGGGGGCACTGTCGCCCTGTTGATGATCGATCTCGACGACTTCAAGCGGATTAACGATAATTATTCCCATCTCGTAGGGGACGAGGTGCTCAGAAAGGTCTCCGACGTTCTTTCCGAAACGGTAAGAGACGCGGATACCCTCGTTAGGTACGGAGGAGACGAGTTTTTGATTTTTATGCCCGAGTTCGAGGACGAGATAGAGAGCGTCGTCGAAAGGATAAAAGGAAGGATCGGCGAGTGGAACATGTGTTCCGACTTGATCGAGGAGGAGCTCGACCTCACGGTCGGAACTGCTCTGTGGGACTCTCCCGAGCGTCGAGATATCGAAGATGCTTTGAAAGAGGCGGACCAGTTGATGTACTCAAACAAGAGGGATTAAGGCGTCCAGGAACCCCGGACCTTGCAACCGGGATTCCTTATTAACCCTCTGGTTGGTTAAATCAATCGGGGTGGCTAACTGGCTGATGCTAGTCAGGCCTAGGAGATTCAAGAACGCCGAATCGAGGACGTGGCTCTTCGGCCTGTGTTACGCTCTGGCTATCCGGTAAGTGAATTAATTTCCCGAGCAATCACTCCCTTCTTCTTCCGGACGTTAACTTTCGCTCCCGGTCTGGGAATTTTCGACAATTCACCGGGATATCACCCCTATGGGAATAACTCGTTCCGCAGGAAGGAATCAAACTGCGGCTCTGTCCCTCGTCGACAGCTCCAGCGGAGCATCCAGGTCAAATTCGCTGAGATAGAAATTTTCAAGGTCTTCCTTGAAGGCCTCCACTTTTCCCCACGCCTGCTCCTCGTCTTCGACGCCTTTGACCTTCAACACGGTAACTCCGAGATGGGAGTCTTCTTCCACTCCGTGTTTTTCGAGAAGGCCTCTCTGCTTTTCCTCCAGTTCCTGCTGTGCTTTTTCCCTCCTGCCAAACGGCCATAATGGACTGGTGTATTCTTCTATTGCCGGCTCTATAGCTGGATCATCCCAGCCAAGGTGATCGGAATCAACGCGAAATTCGAATTCCATTTTCCCCACCTCCATGGGCGATAGGTAATTTGGCAATTAATTGGTCACCTTCTTCCGAACTCTACCTCAGAATAAGGGGGCGATTTTAAGATCTTATTAAAGATTTTGCTTATCGGAGAGATTTCCTCATTTGTCCGATTCGCCAGAACTTGCCCGGCAATCCCCCAACCTCCAACCTCGACCCGGGGAGGAGTCGGCCGTTTTCCCCTGGCTAAGTCCGACAAGCGTTACGAAAAAATACTCCCAATACGGTAATGGCAGGTCTGGTGGATAATTGATGGAAAACAGGACACTTCGAAGTCCCGACAGGGTTAATTTAGCCGGCTAAATGCTTCTCCTATCTTCGGAATTGGAGGGTATCTTGTCATATTCCGGGGGTCAGCGGTGAAGAACGCCGGACAGGCTAAGGCTTATACGTAGATGATGCAAAGGTGTTTGCCTTATTGATGCCTTAGAAAAATTTTTGCCGGATTGGGTTAAATTATAAGGAGGAAATGGTTAAGTTTGGGACCGGTCATTCATGGAAATCTCTACGTCGGCTGTTTTTATTGCTTCTTTCAGCCACTTTCTCCAGAGAAGGTCCTTCCTGTCAGTTCTGAGTTTCTCCCTGATATGGTCCTTTACCTCTGATAGCGCTCGAATTTCTCCGTCTTTGTCACGGAAGGAATCTCGATTCTCGTCGTAGTAGTCACTTATTTCCCCTTCACTTATCGAGACGTTTCCGAGAACCTCTTCCCGGAGTTTTTCGCGGAGTAGTTTGTTATGAATTTCTTCTTTGAGGTCGTCGAGAGTCCGGCGGTCCTTCTTTAGCCGTTCCATTAACTCCTTCCTGTTATCGACTTCTTCCGTTTTCTGGATAATAATTTCAAGCCTTTCGGTTATTTCCTCTTCCCTGACGTTAACCCCTAGTGACCCGGCTTTTTGGCGAATTATCTTTTCCCGGATTAATTTGTCCAGCACGTATCTCCGATATTTATTGAGTGACGATTCTCCCTCTTTGGTTTCCATGAGGAATTCAGCGAAAAGAGGCACGCTCCGTAAAGCCATAAAGATACGGTAAATCCGGGCTCGTTCGGAGAGCTTTTCCTTCGTGATCGGTTCTCCGTTGACCCTTGCCACGGTCCGTTTATCCGGATTTTCCTCACTGGCACCGAGAGGCCCCGGTGGCAAAAGGGGAACTGTAGACGTTAGGATCAGACAGAGTAACAAGCCGAAGCCGACCGCGTAGCTGTATTTTGTCTTCATTCTACCCCAGTTAAGAATAAGGCAGTGGTCCTTTTCTTAACAAGGAAACACAAGGGAATCGATAGATATCCCGGGGTTTATCTGTACTTCTCCTATTAGCCGACTCTAATTATCAAAGCTCTTCCGGACCGTCCTGCAGTGGCAGAGTAAACGAGAAGGTGGCACCCTGACCTCTTTCGCTACTGACCTCTATTTCTCCGCCGTGAGCTTCCACGAGTTCCTTCGCAATCGTCAGTCCCAACCCGGTTCCGCCCGAGGAACGGGACCTCGAGCTATCCACCCTGTAGAACCTGTTAAATATATGAGGTAGGTCCTTCTCGGGTATACCTTCTCCATCGTCAGAGACGGATACACGGACGTACCCATCTTCGAGGTCGGTATTAATCCTTATGTGCCCTCCCTCCTCCACGTGAATAACGGCGTTGTCGATCAGATTCTGGAGTACCTGGTGGACGCGGTCCGGGTCAACGTCCAGCAACGCGTCTTCTCCCGAGTCGACTTTGAGGTCTATCCCTTTCTCCTCCAGCTTGACTCGAACGGACTCGATAGCCCGTTTAACTATGTCCCGGAGCAATATAGGCTGTTTTTCGAGATCCAGTTTACCCGCTTCGGCTCGAGCGAGATCGTGGAGGTCGTCCACCAGCTTTTTTAGCAGTTCGGAATTCTTGTATAGCGAATCTATCACCCTGGGCTTAGCTTCCATTCTTCCTTCTTTTATGGCTTCCAGGTAACCGTGGGTCTTGGTGAGCGGGCTTCTGAGCTCGTGTGCCACGTCGCTAACCATGTTCTTCCTGAGCCTTTCCTGTTCTTTCAGATCCTCTGCCATGGAGTTGAACGCCGAGGCGAGTTTACCGACTTCGTCGCGAGACTTGACTCTGACCTCCTGATCGAGTTCGCCCCTGCTAATCTTTTCAGCCGCCGAGGTAAGCTCCTGGATCGGCTTTAGAGTTCTTCTGGAATAGATCGCAGTAAGAATAACCGCCGCAAGGATAGACAGGACCGCCGCAACCGTTATGGAGCGATTAACTGAAGAGAGGAATATTTTCTCGAGCTGAGACCGCTTGCGATCCCTCAAGAATAGAAAGCCCGTTGGGTCCTTTGCTTCTCCCAGGGTAGCTATCTTAAGGCTCAACTCCTCCTCGGAAATGCTCCCGGTCATACCGCCGGAGGTATCGCCTACAATGGTTCCCTCTTCGTTTGCCAGAACGATCTGGCTGTTGTAAGTTTTCTTTATCTTTTCGATTAGTTTCTGTACACCGTCCCAGCTTCCCGTCTCTTCGTAGTAGCTCGAAAGAATTAGCGCGAGTCGCTGGTATTTTAACGCCTGGTCCTGGGTTATGTAGCGGTCGAATTGTCGGGTGGCTGTTCTGGTGGCTACTATAGCGATGGTCCCGATCGCCAGAGCAACTATCAGGATAAAGCCGATGAGCATCTTCCACCGAATGCTGTAAATCATGGCATCCCCTTTATTCCTTGCCCTTAGAGTCGAATTTATAGCCCATACCGAATTCAGTGATTATATAGCTCGGGTTTTCGGGATCGGGCTCGATTTTGTCTCTCAGGTGTTTGATGTGGACATCGACGGTCCTTTCGAAGCTTTCGTATCCGTAACCAAACGCGGCGTGAATCAACTGGGTTCGGGAAAATACCTTGTTTGGTTGCTGTATGAGCGCCGAGAGAAGTTCGAACTCCGTGGGGGTTACGTCGACTTCTTCCTCATCCAGCAATACCTCTTTGCTGTCGAAATTTACGTAAAGATCCCCGTAGGCTACTTCAGTCGGTCCTTCTTCGTCCTCCACCCGACGAAGCGCCGCCCTGATTCTCGCCAGAAGCTCTCCCGGGCTGAACGGTTTCGTAACGTAATCGTCCGCACCTAAATCCAGCCCCTTTATTTTCTCCTCGTCGGAGGTTTTTGCCGTCAACATGATAATCGGGGTTTCCGCCTCCCTTCTCATCCGCTCGCATACCCTGTATCCGTCCATTTCGGGAAGCATCAAATCGAGAACTACCAGGTCGAACTCCCTTTCCCGGAACNGCCGAAGTGCGTCCTTGCCATTGTACGTACCCCTGACTTCGTAACCGTCCTTTTCCAGGTAATCCTCGAGGAAATCCACGAGTTCTTCGTCGTCGTCAACCACGAGTATTTTTCTGTCCATGGGAAAAAGTTATTAAAGACGTGTTAAGATTTTGTTAAAAGTTTAATCCGAAGCTCAGCACGGGTCCCCGTCGGTTGTGATAAATCAGATCTATAGAGTAATTATCGCGGGAGATCCCGAAACCTGCGTGTAGAGTCAGATTCGGTTCATAGGTGAGGTGAGCGTCTTTAGCTATAATGATCAAGGGGTTAACGGAACTGGAGTTGGCGGAACCGTCGGTTGGTTCCAGGTTGGCTCTGGGCTGGACGGCGACTCCCGGACCCAGCCGAACGTGGAATCCTGCGAACAGTTGAAGCCTGTATCCCAGGTAAACTTCCCATTCGGGACCGTAGTTCAAAATCTCCCCCCCGTCCCAGGTTTTCGAAACCCAGTTGATCTCCTCGGGCACGTCGGGACTGCCCGTCGACCGAAACGATCCTCCGAGCACGAAATTGCCGACCCCGATTTCACCCCCGAGCGAGAGCGCATTGTCGAAGATTCCACCGCCGTTGAACCCTAGACCGAGTTTTGGTCCCCGGGAGCGCGCAGCCCCGTTTTCACCGGGTAAAAGTAAGTTAACGCTAATGCTCCGTCCCCGATTCGGGCTCAGAACGATTTCCCTCTTCCAGGTCGAGTAGCCGTCCTTTCTCAGAACTACCTCCAGGTCTTCATCCGCCCGGAGCTCCAGTTCGGTCGGGGTCTTACCCCTGTACTCCCCGTCGACGTAAACCCCTGCGCCGGAAGGTGTGGAATCAAGCGAGAGGTAAGAGTAACGGATCTCCGAAAGTTCTACCTCCAGGTCTCTGTTTGGATAGGGTTTTACGTTGATCGTCCTCTCCCAGACCTCGTAACCCTGTTTGCTCACCCGTATCCTCCTGTTACCGCTTTCCGTGAAAAAGCCGGTCGGTGTTACCCCCTGGAACTTCCCGTCGAGGTAAACGTCCGCGCCTCCCGGGTCCGAAGTTACCCGGAGCCAGGTTATTTCAGTTTGCTGAAGGCTGGCCTCTATTCTTTTACTCTCGTAAGGCTTTACGGAGAATCTTGTGGACCAGCTTTCAAAATTGGATCGTTTCAGCGTTAGTTTCCTGTTGCCCGGTTCTACGGGAACCGTGTTCGGCGTTTTTCCGACGAACCTGTCGTCCACGTATATCTCGGCATCTGGCGGGTCGGAAAAAACCGAAACCTCGGAGAGCTTTTTAGTTACCCTTACCCTTGTCCAGGCGGTAGCCCATTCGCTCCCGGGTAGTTCGTCCGAGATCTCTTTCTCACTGGTCAGACCAAAAGACCGGGCGTTTTCGGAAAGCCGCGGGAAAGGATCGTTCTGGAAGTCCTCGGCGCCAATCGAGCTAAATATTCCCAGGGGTCGAGTGCTGGCTATAACCTGTAAGTACTCCGTGCCTTCCTTTCTACCGGCCAGGTAACTGTAACCCTGTCCGGGTAACGTGACTTCTCCGGGTCCGAGTTGGTTATCTCTCTCGTACCTGTTGGGAAGAAGAAGATTGACTTTACCCTCGGTATCGATGCTGTAGAGGTAGACGTAAGCCTTTTTGGTCAAATCTAACCTAATTTCTACCTCTCCTCCCGGTTCATATCTAGTTTTGTCCAGTTCTATATCGACGGAAAGCGGGGAGGAGTCAGGGGGCTTGACTATAATTCCCCTCGGGGTAGCTGATTTATCGTCGGCTAGTCCGGGTAGGGCGATAGAATGAATAACTAGAACGATGATTAGGGACAGAGCCAGACGTTTTATCATAACTAACTCCTCGACCGGACACGAAATTACCTTCCGCATTATTCTAACCAAATCCGGGTGCGAGAGCAAAAGTTGTGATTTGTTCGGGCGTTAACCACAATTCTACAGGCAGAAGTGGGACAAATTGAGCTCGTCATGTCTTGAGTGCGGGTTTACTGTGGGAAATTTACCCGGCTTTCGGTAGACTTAAAGCCCGAAGAGGTTTATCCGGATTTGGTCGAGTGGAGGTAAACGTGGCGGTATACGAAGAAACAGAAATTATTAGATGGGAGAACGGGAAAGCAGAGAGGTTAACCGACGACGTAGTGGTCGAGTCCTCGCTGGAACTGGTAGTAAATGACCGGTCCGTCGTAACGCTTTTGTGTAGCCCCGAGAAACGAGAAGCACTTGCCGTGGGTTATCTTCGATCAGAGGGCTTGATAGAAGGAAAAGAGAGTATAAAAAATGTTAACTTGGTTCCGGAGGATAAATCGATCGAGCTCGAATTGACGGAGGATTTCGGCGGTCTGGAGGCTTATTTCGACAGAAAAAGAGCCCTGACTTCAAGCTGTGGCAGGGCAAGCACGATAATTGAGAAGCTGGAAGAGCTGAAGCTGGAGAAACCCGAGAGACCGGTTGGTCCTGGTTTGACCCAGATGTCGGAATTGATGAAGGACCTGCAGAAAAAAGCGGGTCTATTCAGGAGAACCGGAGGGTCCCACACTGCTGCCCTCGCCAAACCGGACGGAATAGAATATCTGGCAGAAGATATCGGGCGACACAACGCGGTGGATAAGGTGATAGGGGGAGCGGTCTTGAGCGGGTGTGAACCGGGAAGTCTGACCCTGCTGACCAGCGGTAGACTGTCCTCCGAAATGGTACTGAAGGCCATAAGGAGTTCCATCCCGATAGTTATTTCACGGTCAGCTCCTACCACACTTGCCGTTAGAATGGGGAGGTTGACCGATCTTACGATGGTTGGCTTCGTTCGGGGGAGCAGGCTTTCCATATATTCAGGCGAGGAAAGAGTCAGGGAGCTGGGCCTGGATTAGGTGGAATCTCCCGTTCAGTTTGCCCCGTTGGCTTGTAATAGCCGGATCCTTATCCTAAAATCTACGAGTTGTTAATCCCGCCTTCTGCTGGTAAGTGAACTTTTTTTATTAAGGGGAGTTTCAGCCGATGAACAACGAGGAGAGAAACGTCTTAATTTGCAGTGCCTGGCCTTACGCCTCGGGTGTGCCACATCTGGGGAATATCCAGACGTCCTTGCTGTCGGGAGACGTCTTTTCTCGCTATTACAGGTTGAAGGGTCATTCCGTCCTTTACGTCTCCGGTTCGGACGCTCACGGGACGAGGATAGAGTTCGAAGCGGAAAGGCGGAACATGGAGCCAGAAGAGCTGGCGAACGAGACTCACGAAAAGATCGTCGACATTCTGGACGATTTCCGCATCGAATTTGACAACTATACGATAACGACGAACCCGACTCACGAGGAATTTGTCAGGGAAATACATCGCCAGATGGACGACGAAGGCTACATATTATCCAAGGAAGAGGAGCGAGCTTACTGTCACGACTGCCAGCGGTTTCTGGCCGATAGGTTCATCGAAGGGACCTGTCCGGAGTGCAGCGCGGAAGGAGCACATGGAAATCAGTGCGATAGCTGTGGTTCCCTGCTGGAACCGGAAGAGCTCCTCCAGCCGAACTGCGCCATCTGTGGCGGGGATAATATTGAATTTAAGAGTACGAAGCACTGGTATATAGATCTGGAGAAGCTTCAACCACGGCTGGAAGAATACGTCGAGCGACACTACGAAGACTGGCAGGATAACGTAAAGAGGTTCACGGATCAGATGTTGAAAGACGGCCTGGAACCCCGGGCAATTACGAGAGATATAGAGTGGGGTATACCGGCACCCTTTGAAGGCGCGGAAAGTAAAGTAATCTATGTCTGGGCGGAAGCAGCCCTGGGCTACGTCTCCGCCGCGATTGAACACTTCCAGAAAACCGAGAGCCAGGAAAGCTGGGAGGATTACTGGATGTCGGAAGAAGCCTTCCAGGTGTACACGCTNGCAAAAGACAATATNCCCTTNCATACGTTACTGTTCCCGGGCCAGCTATTGGCTTCCGGTCAGGGCTATCACCTGCCGGATCAGATAAGTGCCGGGGAGTATTTGAACTGGATAGGNGGAAAGTCCTTCTCAAAGAGCAAGGGCGTGGGGATATTNGCCGACGACGCTACGGAGCTGATGGACCCGGTGTTCTGGAGGTTCTATCTTATATTCCAGAGGCCTGAGAAGAAGGACGTCGAGTTTTCCTGGTCCGAGCTGGACAAAGCCGTAAATAATATTTTTATAGATAACGTTAGCAATTTCATAAACCGGGTAACTTCGTTCACCCATTCGAGGTTTGACGGAAGAATCCCGGAGGGACGTGTGGAGGACGAAATTGACGAAAGGATTGAACGGACGGTCTCCGAGGTAGAATCGATCGTCGAATCGGGAGGCCTTTCGGGAGCCCTGAGGGAGATATGTGACCTGGCCAACTTCGGAAACGGGTATTTTCAGGACAGAAAGCCCTGGGAGACGGAGGACGAGGCGGTAATACTGTCAAGTTTGAAGGTTGCTAAAGCAATCTCTATCATGCTCGAACCGTTTGTCCCGTCCTTTTCAGAAGAAGTCTACGAGATTTTTAGTCTGGATAGTCCCGGCTGGGACGACATTTACAGGGATCCCTCGGGTAAGCTGACGAAACCCAGGCCTTTGCTCGAAAAACAAGATATCGAAGATTTAAAGAGCCAGTACGAAGAAAAGGTCGCGAATAAAACAAAGAAAACGGAGGGAGAGCCTGATATGAGTAAAGAAGCCATAAGTTTTGACGACTTTAACGCTCTGGACATGCGCGTGGGAAGGATAGTGAAGGTGGATAAAATGCCAAGTGCCGACAGACTATACAAAATCCAGGTGGATGTAGGATATGACGAACTCCAGACCATATCTGGACTAAAAAAGCATTACGAGCCAGGGGACCTGGAGGAAAAACAGGTCATTGTCCTTACGAACCTGGAGCCCGCTACTATTCACGGTGAGAAGTCCGAATGCATGCTTCTAGCTGCGGAAGGCGAAGAACTGGCCCTGCTTGGCCCGGACAAAGATATCGAGCCCGGAGCTGAAGTCGCTTAACGCCGATCAAAGAGAGTGGCAGGGTTGAAAACCAGTGGAAAAGTAATTTAGAATATCTGGAGGAAACAATGTACGCAATTATAGAAACAGGCGGTAAACAGTATAGAGTTGAACCCGACGAAGAGCTGAAGGTGGAGAAGTTGAAAGGCAGGGGAGTCGGGGAAGAAGTTAAGTTTGAAAGAGTACTGTTGGTCAACGACGACGGAGAAGTAAACGTAGGTAAGCCTTATCTCGATGACACAGCCGTGGAAGGGGAGATAGTTGAAAAGGACAAAGAGGAAAAGGTTACCGTGTTTACGTACAAAAAGAGGAAGGGTCAGAGAAGGAAACTAGGACACAGACAGCCTTACATGAAAGTAAGAATCGATAGCATTTCTTCTTAAACGAGGGGAGATAAAATGGCTCATAAAGTAAGTAGTGGTTCTACGCAGAACGTCCACGATACTGCCGGTAAACGGCTGGGCGTCAAGAAGTTCGGAAGCGAATGGGTAGAGCCCGGAAACATCATAGTCAGGCAGAGAGGAACGAAGTTCAAGCCCGGAGAAAACGTAGGAATGGGACGAGATCACACGATTTTTGCGAAAGTTTCCGGTCACGTTAAGTTCGAAGGATCAGGAGACAAGTATATCAGTGTCGTTCCACCTTCCTGAAGGTCATTCCAACCTTTTCTTCGTGCGCACCGGTGACGTGGGATAGGGTATGTTTGTAGATGAAGCCACGATAACAGTCAAAGCGGGTGACGGTGGGCACGGCGTTATAAGTTTCGAGAAACAGTTCGGGCAGCGACACGGCGGTCCAGACGGAGGTAACGGTGGAGGAGGCGGGGATGTCTATATTAGAGCGGACAGGAGCGTAAACACCCTTCTCCGGTTCGACAAAAAGAATACGTTCCGGGCAGATAGTGGAACGAAAGGTGGTTCTCAGAACAAGACCGGAAAATCAGCGGACGACCTTTACATAGACGTTCCGATCGGAACGCTCGTCTTTGACGGAGAAACGGACGAGAAAATTGCCGACCTTGACGAAAAAGGAAAGGAAATACTGATTGCAAAAGGCGGCTCCGGCGGACGAGGAAACCGGGCCTTTTCTTCCTCGGCAAATACTGCCCCGCGGATCAGAGAATGGGGAGAAAAGGGAGAAGAAAAATATCTCCGCCTGGAATTGAGGATGCTCGCGGACGTGGGAATAGTCGGATTCCCGAACGTCGGGAAGTCCAGTCTGATTTCTAAAATATCCGCCCAGAAGCCGAAGATCGGAAACTATCACTTTACCACGATGGACCCCCATCCCGGTGTCGTTTCGGTTGACGAATGGAACGAGTTCGTGGCAGTGGACATTCCGGGAATTATTGAAGGGGCACACGAAGGAAAAGGCCTTGGGGATAAGTTCTTAAAACACCTAACGAGAACCAGGGTTCTCGTACACATGGTGGATATCTCGGGGATCGAAGGAAGGGATCCTCTCGAAGACTGGAAGGTTTTTCGGAACGAACTCGTCCAGTATGGGAACGCTCTTGAGGACACGCCGGAGATAATTGCGGGCAACAAGATAGATCTTATCGACGACGGTGATGTCGAGGAGCAGAAACAAAGGTTCGCCGAAGAAGGCCTGACCCTTCACCCTGTATCAGCGGCGACCGGGAAAGGTATAGAGAAACTGGTAAAGGAGACGTATGAATTATTACGGAAGCAAGACGAAAAAGTAAAAGAGGAAGAAGAAAAGAAGAAGACCGGTGAGTACAGGGTTTATCGGTTTGAGGGGGAGGCCGGATTTAAGGTCACCAAAGAAGAGGACAGGTTCGTAGTCGAGGGGCAGGAAATTGAGAAACTGGCGCAGAAACTCGATTTTTCAACAGAAGACGCTCCCGATTATTTCCACCGGATACTGGAGAAGCGGGGAGTTATTGGGAAGTTGAAGGACAAAGGAGCTAAGGACGGAAGCATAATTGAAATTGGAGGCATGGAGTTTGAGCTCGTGCTCTAGAGTTGGGCTGTTTGGAGGGACTTTTGATCCTATACACAACGCCCATTTGGAAGTAGCCAGGCAATCCCTGGCCCAAATGGACCTGAGTAAAGTAATCCTTGTACCGTCAAAACATCCTCCTCATAAATCGGAAGAGGGAATGACGGAGGCAGAAATTAGGTTTGAAATGGTCAAGGTTGCGATAGAGGGGCGAGGCAATCTGGAAGTTTCGCCGGTAGAAATTAATCGAAAAGGGCCCTCCTATACAATAGATACATTGAAGGAAATGAAAGAAGTATACGGCGACATTGCCTTTATCGTCGGAGCGGATAACCTTATAAATATAGATACGTGGAAAGAACCGGAAAAACTTCTTGAAAGTTGCCCCTTCATAGTGGCACCGAGAGGAGGTATACTCAAAGGAGATTTCGGAAAGGATATATTTAAGGGCAAAGACCTGAGGTTTTTGAACATGAGCGAGATTTCCCTCTCTTCCACGGAAGTGCGGGAGAGGATTATCGAGGGCCAGTCCGTAGACGGGATGGTTCCAAAAAAGGTTCGCGATTTTATAAGAGAAAAAGGCCTTTATAGAGCAGTATCGGAAGAAGTACCGGGTAACTAATTTTCTACTTCGAGGAGGGAAAAAATCTCTAACGAAACTAGAGTTAATCACGAAATTACTGCGGGAAAGGTAAGGGTTATAGACAAAGACGGAGAGCAGGTTGGTGTAATGAGCTTGGAGGATGCCTTAAAGGAGGCTGAAGACCAAGACCTCGATCTCGTGGAAGTTGCTCCGGAGGCAGATCCGGTCGTAGCTAAGATTCTTGATTACGGGAAGTACAAGTACAAGCAAAAAAAGAAGAAACAGAAGCAGCAGAAAAAGAAGAAGTTAAAGACGATCAAGTTTTCCATCAAGATCGAAGAACACGATTTCAATACCAAGGTAGGACATATAAAAAAGTTCCTTAAAGACGGACACAAAGTTAGGGCGACGGTCTTCTTTAGGGGTAGAGAAAAGGCTCACAAGGACAAAGGTTACGACCTTTTGGACGATATAAAAGAGAAGGTCAAAGAAGTGGGCGACGTGGATCAGGAGCCGACTCAGAAGGGTCAGGTCGTTCAAATGTTGTTGAAACCGGGAGGAGATTAATATGCCGAAAAAGAAAACTCATAAAGGGATAGCTAAGAGGTTCAAGAAGTCAAAGAACGGAAAACTCACGCACAAGAAGTCCGGTTACGGGCACAAGAGGACGAAGAAGAGTCCTTCCAACAAAAGGGACGCCCGCAAGGACAAGGAAGTAAAGGGTAAGACAAAGAAGAACTTGGAAAAACTACTTGCATCGTAATTTTTGGAACCAACCAGAACGAGATAATTTGGCCTAATTCGGAGGTAATTTATGCCCAGGGTAACAAGAGGAAATTCCAGACTTAAAAACAGGAAGAAGATATTCAAGAGGTCCAAGGGGTTCTACGGCAAGCGAAGGAACTGTTACAAAATAGCCAAACAGTCGGTAATGAAGGCCCTCAAGAATGCCTACATAGATAGGCGGAGAAAGAAACGAGAGTTTCGCAAGTTATGGATCACCAGAATAGGTGCAGCTGCCAAGAACAGGGGGCTCTCCTATTCAAAGTTCATGGGAGGGTTGAACAAAGCCGACGTTGAGATAAACAGGAAGATGCTTGCCGATATTGCCGTCACCGACCCGGAGACATTCGATCACCTTGTAGATCTCGCAGAGGACGAAATAAGTAGTTAGCGCATGAATCTTCAAGGCCTAATTGCGAAGCTCGAAGAATACTGGAGAGACCAGGGCTGTTTGATCGTCCAGCCTTACGACGTGGAAACGGGGGCCGGCACGTTCAACCCGGGGACTTTTTTCGGCTCTCTGGGACCGGATCCCCTAAATATTGCTTACGTGGAACCAAGCAGAAGGCCGCCCGATGGGAGGTACGGCAAAAACCCCATCCGGGTTAGACAGCACCACCAGTATCAGGTAATTCTCAAACCGCCTCCTGAAAAAAGCCAGGAGCTTTATCTCGATAGCCTGGAATACATAGGAATAGACCTGGAGGACCACGACGTAAGGTTCGTCGACGATAACTGGGAGTCTCCATCGTTGGGCGCCCGGGGGACGGGCTGGGAAGTCTGGATAGACGGGTTGGAGATTACCCAATTCACGTACTTTCAGAGAGTCGGTGGGCTCGATCTGGATCCGGTGTGCGTCGAGCTTGCTTACGGCCTGGAGCGGATTGCGACTTTCATCCAGGACAGGGAAAGCGTCTATGACCTGGACTGGAATGACGAGATTACCTACCGCCGGATATTTCAGGAAAAGGAACGTCAGTTTTCCACTTACAACTTCGACCTTGCCGGCGTAGAAGACAACCAGGATTTATTTGACATTGCCGAAAGAGAAGCGGAGAGATGTCTGGAAGCTGGGTTATTTTACCCCGCTTACGACCTGACGTTAAAGGCCGCCCACTTTTTCAATATTTTGCTTGCCAGGAACGCCATTAGCGTTACGGAAAGGGAAAAATACATAAGTAGAATCAGGAAACTCGCCGAGGCAATAGCCGCTCAATACGTAGAGAGTCTGGAGGAAACACCCGATGAGCGAAGACCTATTATTTGAACTGGGAACGGAAGAGATTCCACCCGCTTTTTTACCGAAAGTCGCTTCCAACCTCAGGGACGACGTACGAGATGGTTTACACGAGGAAAGGCTCGACTTCGAAGGGGTAGAGCTTTTCTATACGCCCCGCAGGATTGCTATAAGGGTAACGGGACTTCAGGAGCGTCAGGAAGACAGGGTGGAGAAACACCGGGGACCTTCGGAGGATATCGGACTTGACGAGTCCGGCGATTACACCATAGCGGCGAAAAAATTCGCCCAGGGGAAAGGCGGCACCGAGGATGATCTCTACGTAGAGGAGACGGAAGACGGCACTTATTTTTTCGTTGACGAGAAAATAGAAGGAGTAAAGGCGAGTGAACTTCTCCCCGATCTCCTGGCTTCCGTGGTTAAGGATCTCGACCAACCGGAAAAGATGCGCTGGGACGATTCATCGGTTCGTTTCATTAGACCAATCAGATGGCTGGTTTGCCTGCTGGGGTCGGATCCGGTGGGTCTGGTTATTGGAAACGTTAAAGCCTCTGATTATACCAGGGGGCACAGGTTTCACGGTGAGGAACGAGTAGACCTGGACGAGCCGAAAGATTACGAGAAAGAGCTCCGGAAAAATTACGTTATGCCTGACCCCGAAGCCCGAAAAGAGAAAATGGAAGTGCAGTTCTCCGAGATTGCCGAGGAATTAAACGCCTCCATGGCTTCGGACGAGGGGTTTATCGAGTTACTTTCGAATACTCTCGAATACCCGAGCTCGGTCTGCGGGAGTTTTCCCGACGAATTTTTGAACCTTCCCGACGAGCTGTTATTTAAGACCCTTACGGGAGAAGCCAGGCTGGTGCCTCTGGTCGATTCCGAAGGAGCGCCAATTTCCACTTTCGTCGGATTCCGGGACGGGCCCGTTGACGAGACCGACAGGGTCAAACGTGGCTACGAATCCGTTATCAACGCCAGATTGAGGGACTCTAAATTCTTCTTCAGTCACGACCGAGAACAACCTCTGGAGGGTTATCGAGAGGATTTGAAGAAGGTAACTTTCCAGGAGGACCTGGGGTCGATACTCGATAAAGTCAACAGGATGAAGGAGATAGCGAGAAAACTTTCTTCGATCGTCGAGCAGTTCGATCCGGATCTCGTGGACAGAACCGTGGAGCTCTGTAAGGCCGACCTGGTTACGGAAGTCGTGGACGAGTTTCCATCCCTGGAAGGAACGATCGGTGCTTACTACGCGGAACTCGACGGCGAGCCGGAAGAGGTCGTGGAGGGAATAAGGCATCACTATCAGCCCCGTAGCGCGGGTGACGATCCACCCGAACACCCAGCTGCGATTGCTGCAAGCATTGCGGATAAACTGGACACTTTATTTGGTTCGTTCCTGATCGGGGAAAGGCCGACCGGAACAAAAGACCCGTACGGGCTTAGACGTAAGACGGACGGAATAATCCGGACTGCTATAGATAGAGAAATAGACATGGATTTATCGGATCTTATCGAGTATTCCGGTTCTCTATATGATGATATGACCGAGACGGATACAGCAGCGACCCATCTTGAAGGTTACTTCAGGGAGAGACTGGGAAGAGTTCTGGAACGACTTTACGATATACCGTACGACGTAGTGGAAGCGGTCAATCTTGGAGACTCGGTCGATTTATACGGTACTTACCTCAGGGCAAAAACGCTTGAAAAATTTAAGAACAGACGGGAAATGAAGGATCTCGTGGATTCGTTTACCAGGATCGTCAATATTACCGAAGGTCGGGAAAACTCGGACTTCGATCCGGAGATATTTGAATTAAGCGAGGAAAAAGAGCTGTGGGACCAGGTATCACGGAAAAAGGACGAGATAGATACGCTGGCTCGAAACCGGTCTTACGAAGAAATGGTGGAAAAACTACTGGCACTTAAGGATCCTTTGGACGAATATTTTGATAACGTAATGGTTATGGCCGAAGATGAAAAACAGCGGGAAAACAGACTTGGATTCCTCCTACACCTCAAAAAACCTTTCCTGAAGCTTGGCGACCTTTCGAAGATAGTGACCGAGTAGCCTCAGTCCTCTTTATCGGAACCATCCCGGTCCGGGCTTTTTTCCGGGACCGGGTCGAACCCTCCGGAGTTCAGAGGATGACATCTGGATACCCGTTTGACAGCAAGGTAGGTACCTTTGATTGCTCCGTACTCCTCGATTGCCTGTTTGCCGTATTCGGAACAGCTGGGGTAGAACCGACAGGTGTTCGGTAGATTTGGCGATACGGCCTTCTGATATATATTGATTAATTTAAGCAGCGCTGTTTTTACTACTTTCACCGGTTTTCGCTCCCGCTATCCGTAATCAATTCCCGCCTGCAGAAACTCATAAAGGATATTTTATTCCTCTCCGGGCTATATTACGCTCCAGACGGGACCAGTTCAATATTTCTGATTAATGAGAAAAATCGCAAAGAGAGTTAATGCGTGGGTTGCGTTGCGAGCGTGGTGGCGGAGGGGGTGGGATTCGAACCCACGGCTGAGTCTCACCTCAGCAACGGCTTAGCAAGCCGTCGTCTTCGGCCACTCGACCACCCCTCCGGGCGGTACATTTAATCTACCAAATAAACCGATATTTTTCAACTAGCGTTTAGGTTGGGGCGATGTTGAATCTCATCTCCTGCACCGCCCACGCTCCTAATTGCCGAATCTATTTATCGCCCGCTGCTCCTTACCCGACAACTCTCTCAAGGAAGTTATAGCTTAGGGTTTTACCCCTAAACTGTCTTTGGAAACCATTCAGTGTAATCCTCGTCAGTCAAAGCTGAAGGTCGGGCATGCGACACGGTTCCATATTTACAAATACATAGCAGGGTGGGCTCCCATGCCCGCCCGGATGGTTTATTACTAACGGGAGCGGGGGGACTCCTTCTACTATGATTTGACTAACACCCATAGCAGGCCGGGTCCCCCGTACCCGGCCGATGTGTTCTCCGGGGTTTTTAGGTCTAAACGTGAGAAGAAAAAGACTAATCATTAGGGTTGCCTCCTCTGGGAATTGTTCAGGAAAATCCTATCGGAGGCCGAGATCCGATCCCCAGCTTTGCTCGACGTTAAGCTTTGCTGAAACGGGCAATTTACCCGCTGGGAAAATTGATCCCTGGTTTTAGTAGAACGGTTTTCAGAGCTATCGGTCGATTTTAGTTGTTTCTACGCTATCCGTTCTTACGTTAGAAGCTTTGTTCGTCCATTGGTAGAAAGAGAAATCTCGGCCGGAAAGGTCTCCTGTCAGGGAGGCTTGTATACTAAACAAAAGTTTAGTAATATAAACTCAGATCATGTATAAAGCAAATTTGACCAGACGGCAATACGATATTTTGGAGTTTATCTATCGGACCATCGAAGAGACGTCGCGCCCCCCGACTATCCGGGAAATTGGCCGGGAGTTTTCCATTAGTTCCACTAAAGGCGTTTCCGACCATCTGGATGCTCTGGAACGCAAGGGCTGGATTACCAGAACGAGCGGCCAGGCCAGGGGAATAAATCTCGTCAGGGAGAAGACCGACAAATTGCTTGGTGGGCGGGAGGGGTTGCCAATAGTTGGTTCGGTGGTAGCGGGTGGGCCGACGCTTGCCGTGGAGAACGTCGAAGGCTTGCTCGAACTGGAAGAGCTGTTCCCGAACCAGGAAGACCTGTTTGCCCTGCGAGTTGACGGCGACTCGATGATCGACGCCGGGATTCACAGGGGCGATATTCTCGTCGTCCGTCAGCAACCGACCGCCGACGTGGGCGAGATAGTCGTCGCGGTGCTGGGGGGCGAGAAAGGCACGGTAAAAAAGCTGGCCGGGTCCGGAGAAAAAATTTACCTGGAACCCGCCAATCCCGACTACGATACCATAGTTAAGGATCCGTCGGAAGTGGAGATAAGGGGGCGAGTCGTTGGGGTTATTCGCAAGATGTAATAGTGGTGCTCTTAATGAAATTTCACCCAGCGTGCAAATCACAGCTTTCGATATCGGCCTCGTTCTCCAGAACATGGTTTGCTGTATAGGCTAAGCTTGTCTATAAAAGGAGAAATAGCAAGTTCAGAATGTATAGAGAGATAGATAAACCGGTAAAGGTCGGCGTAAAGTTTTCCTCCGGTAAGGTCGAACCCGTATGGTTTTTCTGGCGCGAGCGGAAACACGAGATCGACGAGGTCAACCTTTACCACCGGTCCTTCAAAGGTGAGGCACCTCTGCATCACTTCTCCGTCCGGGTGGGAAACGACGTTTTCCAGCTGACTTTTGACGGCAAGAAACTCGGGTGGAAGCTGGACAAACTTTGGGTCGACGGTGATCCGCGGCAATGAGCAGAGTTATCCTTCACATAGATATGGACTCCTATTTTGCTTCCGTAGAGCAGCAGGCAAACCCGGAACTTCGCGGTAAGCCAATAGTGGTTACCGGCAAGCCGACGATAAAATCCGTAGTTGCCGCCGCCTCGCGAGAAGCCAAGGAAAAAGGCGTGGAGTCGGCGATGGCGACGTGGAAGGCGCAGGAAATCTGTCCCGAGCTGGTTCTAGTTCCTGGCGATCCGGACAAGTACGAGTGGATTACAAATAACTTTTTCGACATCCTCAGGACCTATAGCCCGAAACTGGAGCCGTTTGGCGTGGACGAGGCCTTTCTCGACGTTACGGTTAAAGTAAGGGAATACGGGACGCCGGTTAGGCTTGTGGAGACCATAAAGGAGGAGGTGGAAGAGGCGTTCGGAGGTTGGATAACCTGTTCGGTCGGAATCGCCAGAAACAAGCTTCTAGCCAAACTCGCCTCCGACATGGATAAGCCGGACGGGATAACGTGGATTAAGGACGAACGAATAGAAGAAGTCCTGGAAAAAATATCGTTGACCGATTTGAACGGAATCGGTGCCCGGACCGAAAAGAGGCTGAACCGGATGGGAATTCATTCCGTGCCGGAACTGGGAGAATGTCCCGAAAAGAAGCTGAAGGAGGAGTTCGGCGTAAACGGGACGAAATTAAAGCTGATGGGCCAGGGGAAGGATCCGTCGCCGGTCCTGCCCGCCAGCTACGAAGAAGAAGTTAAATCGGTTGGCAACTCCCTGTCCCTGCCGAGCCACAAACGGACCGAAAGGAAGGCAATCCCAATTTTGTTTAAGCTCGCTCAGAAAGTCGGGTATCGATTACGAAAAAAGGGATTCATGGCGGGGACGATCAAGTTGATCGTCAGGGATGAGGAATTTCAGATAAGCGGTAAACAGATCACTCCGGGTCGGTACATGGATGACGGTAACCTTATTTACTCCACGGCCCTGACGTTAAAGGAGAAGCTGGGGTTTCCTTCCACGCCCACTATGGTCGGGGTAAGGGCGTCAAATTTGAAATCGAAGGGCGCGTTCTCCAGACCCCTTTTGCCAAATCGGCGGAACCGAGAGTATCTGCTCCAGGTCATGGACGAGGTAAACGAAGAATACGGAGATGGGACCCTTTACTTTGCAGCCCAGGCCGGCGCGGAAGATCTGCTGCCGTCTGTGGGGGAGTTCAAACGACCGGGCGACCTCGATCGGTCTCGGTAGGCGGGTTTGGTTAATAGCCCGGTTTAGATATCGTAAAATAACACTATCTCGTACCCGGCTGGAAGCCGGGTAACTTGCAACCTGTAATAACAAACCAGTTTTCGGTGATGATAATACATGTCCGGCAAAGATAGGTTCGGAGAAATAGATGCGCTGCGAGGCCTGGCGGTAATTGCTATGGTCCTCTATCACCTGTTTTTCGACCTGAGCGCCTTCGGGTTGATGGATATAAGCTTAACTTCCCTACCAATGGAGCTCGTTGAAACGATTACCCCGCCCATTTTCTTTGGCATAGTCGGGATATCGCTCTATATTAGCTTCCAGCGCTCGAAAAACGAGGTCGAAAGAGCCTCACTTTCGAGGAAGTATCTAATCAGAGGTGGTAAGCTACTGGTGCTGGGGCTAGTAATAACAGGCGTTACTTTCTTTATGTTTCCGGAATTCGTGGTAGTCTTTGGCGCACTTCATTTTATCGGCGTTTCCGTGGTGCTGGGTTATTTTTTACTCAGAGCTCTGGAAGGAACCCGGCCTGGTATCAGGTTAGGGGGTTACGGAATAGTGGCGGTGGTTTCGTTTGGTCTACCCGTGGTTATCGGGGTTGAGTCCCCTAAGTTTCCCTTTCTGATTCCCCTTGGCATCACTCCCGAGGGATTCCAATCTCTGGATTACTACCCGGTTATTCCCTGGTTTGGGTACGTGGCATCGGGTCTGGGTCTGGGAGAGCTGTTCTATCCCTCGGGAAGCAGGAGGTTTGACGGACTCTCCTTTCGCAGCCGAATTCTCGGATTTATCGGGCGAAATGCTCTGATAATATATTTCCTCCACCAGCCCCTTCTCTATTTCGGCGTTCTGACCTTTCGGAGGTTGATTAGCGGAACCTGGAGTGTTGGCATGTTTTAGTTCTAATGTTAATCGAACAGGCGTCGTCTACCCCATCTGTAGTGCTCCCTGTCTGAGTTCACCCCTGTCTACCCTCTCGGGATCGTAATAATCAAGGGGGAGGTCGGACGCTCCTTCCAGGATCAGGTCCGCCAGGCCCTCTCCCACTGAAGGAGCCATCATGTAACCGTGACCACTAAACCCTGCCGCAAGGTAGTGTCCCGGAATTTTGTACTCTCCCAGTAGAGGGTTTCCGTCGGGGCTCATCGCGTAGTAACCGGCCCAGTGTCTGAGTATTCTCGCCCGTTTGAGCCCCGGGATGATCGAACCGAAAGCTTCGCTAACTCGCTTCTCGAACTCCAGCGACTCGGTCATGTCGTAGGTGGGCTGTTCCCAATCCGGCGTACCTACACCTCCAATTATTCCTCCCCGTGGCGTCTGGGTCAGGTAGGCGTCCTCGTGGTGCATGGATATTATCATTGGTTCGATACTTCCCTGCTGAAACGGTTCGGTAATTATTGCCTGGTGCCTGTAAGGTTCAACGGGAATATCGAGGTTTAGCATGTTGCCTATCTTTGGCGCCCAGCCGCCGGCGGCGTTTACCAGGGTAGTCGTTTGGTACGTTTTGTCCCGGGTCTCAACCAGTTTTAACCCGTCCCCCTTTCGCAGGTTCACGTCTACGACTTCCGTTCCTTCTTTCAACTCTACGCCCGATTCCCGGAAGAACTTTCTGAAAGCAGTTACTACCTCGAACGGGTGGGCCTTTCCATCTTCCGGGTTGAAACTGGCGCCTACCACGTCGCTTATATCGATAAGTTCACATATTCCTTTGGCCTCTTCCGGTGATAGGATTTCCGTCGGAACGCCAAGCGAATTTTGGAAATCACGCATCTCTCGGTACTGGTTTAAGTCTTCTTCCGTGTAGTGTAAATAAAGATAACCGGACTGGTTAAACTCAAACCCCAGCTCCTCGGATAGCTGGTTCCATCCGGTTTCAGCTCGTTTCATCATTTCAACCGTCGGCCTGTCGTTGAACTGGGCCCTTATTCCGCTTCCACACCTGCCGGTGGAACCGCTTCCGACGTAATCCTTTTCGAGAATTAGCACCTCGGTTACTCCTTTTTGTGCCAGGTAGTAGGCGATGGCGAGTCCGGTAGAGCCTCCTCCGATGATAATGACGTCTTTGTCGATCATGCCGTCTCCTCCTTTTCCCCCGCCGCGAACCTGATCGGGATCGGGATTATTGGCGATCTCTCCCTCGGCAGAGGAATTTCTTCAACGTCTTTTCCCGTCTCGGCGGCAAGTATGGATCGCGCCATCGGCAAACAGGTTCGACCGCCGCAGGTTCCGGTGGCGATTTTGGTCTTTCTTTTTAACAATTCGAGAGTATCGTAACCCTCGTTTATTGCTTCCCTTAGCTCCCCTTCCGTGACATCCCTGCACCGACAGATTATTACTTCCGAATTTCTTTCTTTCTCGGTCATTCGTACCTCCGGATATTTCTTACTTCGTGGATATACTCCTCTTCCACCCGGACCGTTACCGTGGAGGTATCGTAAGTCGATTGATCCCTCGGCTTTACGCTCTCGACTATTGCCGGAGTAACCTCTTCGCCCTTTCGGTTCAAACCAGCGACTTCCTCTCCGGCTTCCGGTAGATCGAATTCAAAGGGCAGGGTAATTCGGCAGCCCTCGTCGGGAGAACAGTCGACGACGAAAATAGCAAGTCCCGGACACGTCTCGACGCATACCGAACAACCCGTACACCGGTCTCCGTCAACGCGTGGGCTCTGGTTTATCTCGTCAAGTTCGATTGCGCCGACGGGACAGTTCTCGCTACACGGATCGCACGGAATCTCCTGGGGACATTCAATCACCGCCACCGGACCACTTTCGATCCTCGCGGTCGGAGGTAACGGTACTGTTTTTGCGTCCAGGTACCCTTTACTGCGCCAACCCTGTGTATTTCTGTCGACCTCGCTCATTTTTCCACCTCCGTAAGTCCGGCCCGTAAATCTTCGTAGTATGGTCCGGCTCTTAACTCGTTCAATTTTTCCATCGAGTCTTTTATTACCTCTTCTTCCCTGGATTCACCTTTGCCCATTTCCAATGCCGCGTCCGCACCGGCAATTGTTCCTTCCAGCATGGCGGCGGTGGCCTCCTCAATTCCCGAAACGTCCCCGGCTACGTAGATATCCTCCTTGCTGGTCTTCATTCTTTTATCTCTCTTTGGTACGTATCCCCCCAGTTCAGGCTGGAACTCCAGGTCGCACCCCCCGTGATGGAGAAGCTTATAGCTCGGGGAAAGTCCGGCTGCCAGCGCCACCACGTCGACGTCGAGCTCGCGTTCGCTACCCCGAACTACTTTCCCCGATCCGTTTACTTTTCCTATTATCGCCTTTTCCACCTTATTCTTGCCTTCGACTCTCACAACTTTGTGGTTCGTTAAAATTGGAACTCCGTGTCTCCTGACTTTTGCGGCGTGAACAAAATAGCCGCCTATCTCCGGCGTGATTTCGACGATTGCCTCTACTTCGACGTCCGCCTGGAGAAGTTGATAGGCTACTATTAGGCCGACGTTGCCAGCTCCGACCATCAGAACTCTATTCCCCGGTTTGACCCCGTTGACGTTCATCAGGGTTTGAATCCCTCCCGCTCCGTAAACGCCAGGGATGTCGTTATTCGGAAACCTAATCATGTCCTCCGTGGCACCCGTGGCGACGACGGTTTTTTCGGGATTGACTTTAATAAATTCTTCCTGGTTTTTATAAACTCCCACTCTGTCGTCGAAAATCCCGACAGCGCTGGTGCTGGTCATCGTGTTGATTAAGGGGTTGTCCTCTACTTTCTCGATTAAATCGTTTCCGATGTCCTTCCCTCGCTTGCCCGCTTCTTGATCGCCGGACCCAAAAAACTTGTGAGTCTGCTTGATCATCTGGCCACCCAGTAAAGGGTTCTCGTCGACAATAAGGACGTCCACACCCGCCGAAGCCGCTGTTAAGCTTGCCTCTAAGCCGGCTGGACCGCCACCTATAACGAGAAGATCGGGGTTTAGTTCCCTTATGGGTTGCGGGTAAAGCTCGGGGACGTCGGTAGGAACTTTCGGGAAGCCGTCCTGCTTTTCTACTTCCATGCCTTCCCGAGCCATGGTAATGCAGGTTCTGACGTTTGGCACCCCGTCAACTTTCATCAAACAGGAAGAACATTTTCCGATCGAGCAAAACAGTCCCCGCCCCCTCTCCTTATCACCGCTGCGACTTAGTTCGAAGACTCCCTGATTATGAAGGGCGGCTGCAATTGTCTCGCCTTTCCTCGCGGAAACTTCTCTGTCCTGAAACGAAAACGTGAAGGTTTCGGCTCCTGAAAAAGAAAGGATTGGATGATCTTCAATTCTCATATCTACCCCCTGACACAGGCGAAAGCCCGGATGATTGTAGAATGCCGGGTGGACCCCTCCAAAGGTCTGGTAAAACCGGTAACCCCGATGACATTAGCCTATTGTAAGTTGTCTGGTTTTTCAAATTGTGGTATTTTTGAACGGGAAAAGGAGATAAGCGAAGTAGGTTTCATTTATTATTTTGCATTAGCCCTCCGCCCTGAGGTGGTAACGTGAAGAACCCTCTATCGGAAAATACGTACAAAGAAAGGCTGACCGATCGCGAGGAAGATATCAGAGGGCCGTACTTTCGCGATCAGACGGCGATAATTCACTCCCTGCCCTTCCGGAGGTTGAAGAACAAAACCCAGGTGTTCTTTGCCCCGGAAAACGATCATATTTGCACACGAATTGAGCACGTACTCCACGTATCGACTATATCCGCGACGATCTGTAAGGGGTTAGGCCTCGACGTCGAACTCGCCCAGGCTATAGCGCTGGGTCACGACCTGGGCCACGCGCCGTTCGGCCATTCGGGAGAGGAAGTTCTTGACAGGTTAACCCGGCAGAGCGGTGGTTTTGTCCACGAACTTCACGGCTTGAGGATAGTCGACAAGCTAACCAGGTACGGAAAGGGATTAAACCTGACTTATGCCGTTCGGGACGGCATAGTGTCCCATTACGGCGAAGAGTTTTCCCAGTCGATAGAACCGTCACAGGAGAGAAAAAGCCTTGCCGAGATCGAGGAGAGAGGGTCACCTCCGACTACGTACGAAGGTTGCGTCGTTAGGATGTCCGACAAAATTGCTTATTTCGGTCGGGATATAGAGGACGCCATAAAGGCGGAATTGATAGAGGAAGAAGACATTCCCGAGAGCGTTCGAGGCGAGCTTGGCACCAGGAACGGCGAGATAATCGACGTATTTGTAAAAGACCTGATCGAATGGTCCAAAAAACACGGCAAGGTCGGGTTTTCCAGGAAGAAATACGAAATAATGCAGGAGCTCAAGGAGTTTAACTATACCAAGATTTACGGGCACGATAGGCTCAAACGATACGCCCATCACGCGGAGGTGATCCTTGACCTGCTGTTCGATCACTTGCTGGAGTTGATGGAAGAATTCGGAAGGGATTACGACAAATACCTCAAGAGCGATATCCCCCTGGACAGGAGGTTTGGAGACTATATCAAAGGTCTGGAGGGTTTTTACGGAGTCAAAGAGCCGTTTAACCCCGAACAGATAGCGCTCGATTACATAGCGGGGATGACCGATCAGTACTCCTTAAAGGCGGCAAAAGAAGTAATATTTCCGGAACCGATAAAGTTCGATCACGTCGAAGAGTAGTATTAGAAACTGAGACCGAATCCGACTCCCCCCAGCAAGTTTTTCAGGTTTCCGGAAAAGTCGAATTCTCCCCTGGATTCTACCTGGATGGCGAACGGAAAAAGGTTAAACTGCAAGCCAAGTTTGCCGTGGGCGCTGGAGTTGGAGACGGAAAAAGACGGTGCAGATGTGTT
>JGI1689J12820_1000025_pt1 | contig 39837 bp, 38 predicted proteins | sample PRCRCaboRojoPR_6_FD_12820 | JGI IMG/M metagenome (IMG submission 12820)
CGACTGGCTTCTATTTCGCCGGAAGGGTTGACGAAAGTACATCCGGTGTCCGGGGGGTCCGAGTCCAACGAGACAGCGATTAAGCTGGCGCGGACGTACCACAAGATGAGGGGAGAATCGGAGAGGTACAAGATCGTATCGAGGTCTTCTTCGTATCACGGAGCGACGCTGGGGGCGCTGTCGCTCAGCGGCAAGACCAGCAGGCAAAGAGATTATGCCCCGATGATGGTACCGAACCCGAAGATCACCCCCGCTTACTGCTACAGGTGTCCGTTCGGCGAGACACCCGATAGCTGCTCTCTGGAGTGTGCCGACGACCTGGAGCGGGCAATAGTCCAGGAAGGAGAGGAGACCGTCTCGGGATTCATCGCGGAACCGGTTTCCGGAGCGAGCGCTCCCGGGGTTCATCCGCCGGACGAGTACTGGGAGCGCATTCGGGAGATATGTGACAGATACGGAATATTGCTGATAGTGGACGAGGTTATGAGCGGTATGGGTCGGACCGGCAAGTGGTGGGGGATAGACCATAGTGACGTGGAACCTGATATGATCTGTAGTTCAAAGGGCCTGGGGTCCGGTTATACCCCGGTAGGTGCCGTTGTTATTCACGATGATATTTACAGGACCGTCAAAGAAGCCGACGGTAGTTTCAACCACGGCTTTACCTACGAGGGAAACCCGATTTCCTCCGCCGTGGGGTCGAAGATAATAGAGATCATGGAACGGGACGGTCTGGTCGGTCGAGCAGCCGCTATGGGCGACAAATTGCTCACCCGGTTGAAGGAATTGCTGGGCGATCACCCGAACGTGGGCGAAATCCGGGGCAGAGGTCTGCTTATCGGGGTTGAATTTGTTCGAGATAAAAGTACAAAGGAACCGTTCGGCAGGGAGTCGGACCTCCCTGTCAGAATAAGGGAAGCGGGAATCGACAAGGGTATACACGTTTACCCGGGAGGAAGCCCGATAAACGGCGTATGGACGGATCACGTGATGCTTTCACCCCCTTTCACCATTACTGAAGACCACGTGAACGAGATTGTTTCCGATCTCCGCGACGCGGTCGACGAGGTGATCTGAGGCGTGGAGAAGTGTACTCTTTCCGACATTAAGGGTGACAGTCCCAGGGAAGGCGTGGAGCGAAAAGTAATAAGGGGAGACTCGCTGGAATTCGTCCAGTATACCTATGAGGGTGGGTCTACATTTCCCGCTCACTCCCACGAGGCGGAACAGATAACCTGGGTGGTTAGCGGCGAGCTGGTTTTCCGAACGCCCGATTCCGATCCGCCGGAGGAGATTATCCTTTCTCCGGGAGAGATAGTGGTCATACCGTCGGACGAACCGCACGGCGCTTCCGTACCGGATAGCTGCGAGGAGACCGTGACCTGTAACGTGTTCTCGGAGATCCGGAAAGACCTACCTGGTTAACCTGTAGGGATCGGATTATCGTAGCGCATCCGTCTTGAATGGGCTCAGTAAGCTATTTCCATCGCTCTTCCTGTCTTGTGGAATTGTAGTCCCTCTTTCCGTAAAGTAATATTCCCTGTCAAGCGGGAGGAAATATGACCAAACCAGTTATCGGGATTACGAGCTGTTTTGATTCGGGAGGAGAGAAGTTCTGGTTTAAGCGAAATTACGCCAGCGCCGTATGGAAGACGGGAGGGGTTCCGTTTGCTTTGCCTCACCTTGAGGGAATGACCGATGACCTTGAAGAGATGGTGGGGCCGATTGACGGGTTGTTGCTCTCGGGAGGGACGGACCTGGATCCAAATTACTTCGGTCAGGAGCCGAAATTTGAACTAAACGAGATCGATCCCATAAGGGACCGGCTGGAGATAGACCTGGCTAAACTGGCGTTGAAGGAAGAAATTCCGGTCCTGGCGATCTGTCGTGGCATTCAAATTTTAAACGTGGCCGCGGGTGGTAATCTCTATCAGGATCTTGGCAAACAGAGGGAGAACGGGTTAAACCACTACCAGGACGCCCCGAGATGGCACCCAACTCACGAAGTCCGGATAGACCGGGGAAGCACCCTATACGATGTTATCGGGAAGGAGAAGATCAAGGTCAATTCCCTGCACCATCAGAACGTGATGGATGTGGGACGGGGGTTCGAGGTGGCCGCCCGGAGCAGTGACGGGTTGATCGAGGCGATAGAGCAAAGGGAATCCAGGTTTCAGCTGGGAGTACAGTGGCATCCGGAAGCAATGGTGGATAATGACGAAAATTCTTTTCGAATCTTCTCTCGGTTCGTCGAAGTTGCTCAATAAAGATCGGTCAACCGAACTGAAAGAACTTACTCAAGTATCCCGCAATTAACCCGCCGAGTAACGGAACTACGAAGGCGGACAGGAAACGCAGCAGCGAGAACCTCCAGCCGAGAAAGGCAAGTTCGTAAGGAACTCTGGTGAGGGCGACTCCTATACTGGCGGACAGAACCATTGTCATGATCTGTCCGATTCCCGAACCCGCGTCGAGGAGAGAAGCCGCTATGGGGTAGATCGTGAACGGTGCACCCGGTGTAACCGCCCCCACTCCCCAGGCGATCAGGTAACCCTTTATCCCGCTGGCGGGACCGAGGTAGTTTGAGACAACTTCCTGGGGAATAAGTACGCGGAGAAACCCGGCAACGCCCAGAGCGAGCAGGAGTAGAGCCCAAACGTTGTTCAGGGTGCCCAGGCTGGATTTTAACCCGTTGATTACACCCTCTACTCCCTGAACGAACCAGCTGAGCACTCCCAGGATCGTGAATACCGCAAGCATTATTGCCGTATTGATGTCCATTTTATTCTACCTCTTGACGAGACCGAATCGTTGCCGGCTCACTCCGTACTAGCTCTACTGTAATTTAACCTGGTGTCGAGAGTTCGGCCCAGATAACCTTCTAACTCCCTGTCGATTTCCCCGGCAAGGTTTTCCCTAAACTCTTCAGCTCGGTATTCTACGGAAACGCCGACGATCTTTTGAAAGAAGAGTCCGGATTTTTCGACTTCGAACTCGGAGAGGTCCGCCCCTGCATTTGTCGCCATCTCCCGGGTTATTTCGCGTAACTTCGCCGCCCGCTGGCTCTCTTTTCTCACTTCCCAGGTCATCATGCCAAGGAAGACGGCGATTACGAGCAGTAAAACCATTAAAACAAGAATTCGACTTTTTGTCGCCTTTTTCGCTCCCTTCTGTTCGTACCATCTCCCGGGCTTGTAGCCCTGTAACCACAGGGTAAACGTTCCCGCGAGATTTATGCTTACCACATTTATCAGTAGAATAATGGTCGCGTTAGAGGCGATCTTTAAGTTCGCCGTCGCAATCCCTATTCCGGCGGCGGCGGCGGGAGGAAGCAAGGCAACCGAAATCATCACCCCGACGAGGGCGGAGTTTATCCCGGCAGTAAGCGAAAAGGCTCCTGCCAGTCCCGAGCCGAGAGCAACTATCAGGCTCAGGAATCCGGGATCGAGCTGGTGGGTGATCTGGGTCAACGAAAGAAGCTCCAGGTTTTCCGGTAACATAGTCGTTAGCGCTAACCTGCTAAATGCGGTACTGCTTGCGATAGCGAGCAATACGCCCAGCACCTGTTTCTTTACGCCCGTGTAGAAGAGAGGTCGGTCGTTGATTATCGTCCCCACGCAACTTGCCATGGCGGGACCGATAAGCGGGGCTATGACCATCGATCCAACCACAATCGCAGCGTTGTCCATGAGAATACCCGCTGAAGCGATCAAGGAGGCTGCCAGCAAGAGGAGGTAGTAGGTCGGGGACGACGGGGAAAGGTTTTCGGCGCTTGCCTTTAGTTCCTGTCGGGCTACCTTGCTTTCGTCCGTTTCTTCCGATTCCTCGTAGCGTTCTTTGAGTTCTTCGAATTCCCGGGCGACGATAGCTTCGGCCTTTGTGACGACGGTAAACCCGTTTTCNTCCAGCCCAGCCTTTCTGAGTTGGTCGAGGACTTCCTCCACACCCTCCTTGGGGATGGGAAAGAACAGTACGTCGCTGTACTTTCTCTGAGAGGTCTCGGGGCTTATCACGTAGTCTATCCCTTTTTCGGTCAGGAGGTCGATTATTACCTCCTTCTTCCCTTCGGGAATAACGGCCTGAATTATTCTCATGGATTTTCAGCTCTATTGGTACCTAAAATGGAGAGTAACTATCGATCCCCAGAAAAGTTTTGTCGGTGTTTTCTATCCTCGCCTGACTCGTTTTACTATTTTTAGCCCCTCGAAGACCACCAGGTAAACTCCCGTTGATATCAAAACAAAGTACCAATCACTTAGACTCATCGGACCGAACGCAAAGAAGTCGCTTACGTAAGGTCCGTAGAGGGCTCCGGCGACCAGGCCCATGGAAATAAGTATCGAAACCAGGACGATTTTGTTGGAGAAAAAGTTTCTGCTGAAGAGAGTTCTTCGTTCGAACCTTCGTTCGAGTATATTTACGTACTGGGCAAATACTATCGTAGAGTAACTGAGCGAGGTAGCAATGAAGTACGGCGCCGTATTCACGCTATCCACCGTGAGGGTAATTCCCTCCCTGATCATGAATAGGAAGAAATTCGCGAAAGCCAGGCCACCGATCAGGATTCCGAGCGAGGTCACCTCGGTGGCTGAAAAGAGGTTTAACATGTGTTCGCTTTGTTTTCTCGGCGGTCTCGTCATCGTATTTTTACTCGGAGGGTCGTAGGTCAGCAGGGTAAGTGGCCCGATCTCACCGAGGAGGTCTATCGCAAGGATCTGAGCCGCGAGTATCGGGATCGGGTAGTTGCCGATTGCCGCTCCTAAAAGTCCAAACAGGACGAGTGCGAGCTCACCGACGTTGGTGGTAAGAGAGGCCAGGACGGTCTTTTTGAGGTTATCGTATATGGTTCTGCCTCCCCTGACGGCGTGAACCAGGGTGGAGAAGTTATCGTCCAGCAAAACCAGCTTCGAGGCTTCTTTTGCGACGTCCGTTCCTTTCTCTCCCATGGCAACGCCTATATGGGCCCGCTTGAGTGCAGGGGCGTCGTTTACCCCGTCTCCCGTAACCGCGACTACCTCTCCCTGATCTTCCAGCGTTTTGACGATATTCAATTTATCCTCGGGGTCGACCCGGGAGAATATTATGGATTCTTCTTCGCGAAGGAGGTCCTTAACCTCCTCTTCTCCCATCTCTCTCAGCTCCATGCCTGTGACGACGTTTGCCTCTTCTTCTGAGTCGACCAGGCCCACCTGCCTTCCGATTGCTCTGGCCGTGTCCGGGTGGTCGCCGGTAAGGATATTTACTCTTATGTGGGCCTTTCGCGCTTCGGAGATCGCCTCCTCCACGCCTTCTTTTGGCGGATCGATCATAGCCATTAAGCCCAGAAAAGTGAGGTCCTTCTCTACGTTTTCCCGTTCGAATTCCTCTTTATGGGATTCCAGTGATTTTCGGGCGATGGCGAGAACCCGCATTCCGTTCTGGGAGTATTCTTTGTTCATTTCCTCGATTTCCCGTTTATCTTCCTCCGTCAGTTTCGCCTTTTCCCCGTCCCGATATATGTAGTTGCTGACCTCGAGGATACTGCCGGTCGAACCCTTCGTGGTTAACATTAGCCCGTCCTCGAACTCCCTTACGGAACTCATTCTGTTGTAATCGGAAGAGAAGGAAAACTCCTGGATTTCCGGGTTTTCTTCGTCCTCTGTCTCCGACCGGGTTCCAAGTTTGGTGGAAAGTGCAACCAGTGCAGCCTCCGTCGGATCACCTATCGGGTACCAGGATCCGTGCTCCTCGTCAGGCTCGTGGATCTCGGCGTTGGACGACATCGTTGCCGTATCCATAATGGACTCCAGTTCGTCGAGTCTCTCCTCGGTCACGGGGTCTCCTTCCTCGTTAAGTATATCGCCCTCAGGTTCGTAGCCGGAACCTGTGACTTCGAACTTTTCGTCGTCGAACCAGACCGACTGGACCGTCATTTCGTTCTTCGTTAAAGTGCCCGTCTTGTCGGTACAGATGACGGTCGTAGAGCCAAGCGTTTCCACTGAGGGCAGACTCTTAACGACCGCGTTTTTGTCCGCCAAAAAGTTACTGCCGGTCGAAAGGGCTACAGTTACCTGGGCCGGTAGAGCTTGCGGTACCATCGCCATCGCCACGCCGAGTGCGTAGACGAGACTCATGTAGATCGTGAAGTCCTGGACCATTCCGAGGACAAATAAAACCACGCTGATAATCACGACGACGGCGGTTAGTTGGTTTGCCAGGCGACGCAGTTCTTTCTGGAGGGGCGTTTTCGTCCCGCTCTCCTCTTCCGTCATGCCCGCGATCTTCCCCGTCTCGGTCTCCATTCCGGTCGCGACAACTACACCCGTACCTCTCCCCGTCGCTACCGTGGTCCCGGCGTAAGCCATGTTGTTTCTGTCCGCCATCGAAACTTCCTCGTCTATCGGTTCGGTGGATTTTTCCTGGGGCACTGATTCCCCGGTAAGGGCGAAGTCGTTTGTTTTAAGGTTGGCCGTTTCTATCAATCTCAGGTCGGCGGGAATCTTGTCCCCTTCTTCGATCTTTACGATATCACCTGGTACGAGCTTGTCCTGGGAGATCTCGACCAGTTCGCCATCCCGAATTACCTTGGACGGGGAGCTTATAAGGTTCTTTAGCTTGTCGACTATTTCGCTGGCTCGGTATTCGTGAATAAATCCGATTACCGCATTGACGAAAACTATTATAAAAATTATCGTCCCGTCGCGGATGTTACCGATAAAGTAGGATGTTAGTCCGCCGACGATAAGTACTATTGTGAGTAATTCCTTAAATTGAGAGAGGAAGAGGAGCCATAGAGGAACCTCGAGTTCGGCCTTTAGCTCGTTCTTTCCGTATTTATCCAGCCGTTTGGTTGACTCGGCTTCGGTCAAACCCTCCTCACCGGTATCGAGAGACCGGAAGAGATCCTCTTTGGTCTGCCGGTAAAAGTCATTTTCGGACATTTCTATTCCTCCTCTCACGTCTATTTTTCTCAGACAGGTATTAAGTAGGCCAGTCTATTTTGACCGATAAGATAATTCGGTTCAACCGGAATAGGCTACGAGCTCAAATTGAACCGGGACTTCGAATCCTTCTACGTTGAGAAGAAGGCCTTACGGGTTGAGATTGAATTATTTTTGGCAGACGCTATGCTTTTAATGAAAAATTTGAGAAAAGATAAGGAGGAGTGAAGCAATGGAAACAGCAACAGAAGAAAAACCGACCAGGCTGGAAATAGACTATCCGGAAAGAGACCTCGATAGACTTACTACTTTTTTCAGGCCGATCGTCGCAATTCCGATTTTAATAGTCCTGGGAATTCTGTCGGGTGGACCGGCATTCTGGGAAGAAAGCAGATGGGGTTGGGATTGGATAGGCCACTGGCAGTGGCAGGGCGCCGCGGCGTTTGTGGTCGCTCCGACGGCACTGCTGATAATATTCAGAAGCAAGTACCCCCGGTGGTGGTTCGACTGGAACCTGCATCTGGCCCGGTTTGGAATGAGGGTACTTGCCTATATGGCGCTGCTGACCGACGTCTATCCGTCGACTGATGACGAACAGGGCGTACACCTCGATCTGCATTATCCGGACGTTTCCGAAGATCTGACCTCCTGGATGCCTCTGATCAAGTGGTTTCTCGCCATACCGCATTATATAGTGCTTTTCTTCCTCAATGTGGCCAGCACGATGGTAATTATCCTTGCCTGGTTTGCAATATTATTTACCGGTCGTTATCCGAGAGAACTGTTTAACTTCGTAGTGAATGTGTTTCACTGGAATCTCAGGGTAATGGCTTATGCTTTTCTGTTGATTACTGACAAATACCCCTCGTTTAACTTTACCGGCTGGGAATAAATATAAATTTGTGTTTGAAAGGAGGTTGTCATGAGTGGAGGCAGAATATTTCTGGTTATTGTTTCCGTACTGATCTTGCTGATTGGGTTGGGTTTAATTGCCGGCGGTGGGGCTCTTCTGTGGTCTAACGCATTTCTGAGGGACGCTGAAGGTTATTACACTACCAGGACGATTGATATTGAGCGTAATTCCTACGGGGTGACCACCTACCCGGCACGTATAGAGTTCGGTCCGACGTGGTTCTTCGATTGGTCCAACCTGGTCAAGGTAAAGATTACCGCAAGTAACAACAGAGTAAAAAAGACCTTTATAGGAATAGCGGAGGAAAACGACCTGTTAAATTACCTGAGCGGTGTTGCTTACGACGAAATAAGGGAATTAAATATCAACAAACCGTTTGGATCGCCGAGGATTTCCTACAGGGAATTCCCGGGTGACGCACCTGCAGGGCCGCCGACCGAGGAAAACATTTGGACTGCGTCCACGGTCGGTAGCGGCACCCAGGTGCTGCGCTGGGGCCTGGAGGAAGGTCGTTACTCCGTGGCTATAATGAATCACGATGCCTCCAGAGGGCTGGATATCAGCGGAAAGATAGGGGTAAAGGTGCCGATGGTTAGGGGTATAGGTATAGGTCTGCTTGCCGGCGGGCTGGTACTGATAGTATTTTCTTTCCTGATGGTCTACCTGGTGGTGACGAGGAACAGGGCCGAGAGGGGCTAGATCTATTCGTCGGAACCGTTAGTTCCGATGACTCTGTCGACCAGGTTTATAACCATTTCGGAAAACCTGTTTACCAGGGTAAGGGGATATTTAACCCAGGATATACCGTGGTGTATGCTTCTCCAGAACCTGGGAAAGTAGATTATGCTCAAAATCAACCCCAGCAGGAATACTCCCAGAAGGTAACTCAGGCTGGAGGCGTAGTTCCCCCAGGTCAGAAGGAGCCCGATTTCGTCCATCAACAACCCGAGGCCCGCACCGTACACGAGGGCGAGCTTTTCCTTGCTAATTTCGACGGCTCCCGCTATTGCTAACCAGCCGGCAATCCCGATCAGGAGAATGCCGAAATAGAAATGGTGGATATGATAGCCGAACAGGATTATGTTTCTGCCGATATGGAAGTGGGTTAGAGTGGATCCGCCTTTGACTATCTGAGCGATTTCACTATTGGCCGAGCCCGCAAGTATTACCATTACTCTAATGAAGATAAACGCGGCCAGATAAGAAATAGCTATAAGAAATGGCGTTTTTTTGTTCTCTTTCGGCACTATGTCAGGTCACCTAAGGCATTTTACCAGCTGAGGTGGGAAGTTGAAAGATTGGGAAGTTATTGGTGTTCCAGTACATTTAGAGGTACGACTCTATCTGCTGAAATTTTCCGGGCCGGAAGCCCGGATTTCTATCTGGTTGACCGGGCAGAGACCGCCTTCCAACGCTCAACCGAACCTTTGATTCTCCAAAGTTAGTCTATTATTCGGAAAGTAATATTCAGGTTTTACAGACCTAGACATTCATCTGTTGTATGCCGGATTTCGGCTATTTAAGCGAGATGGTGGGCCTTCGAACCAACCGCTCGGGGAATGAGTGCCTCGCTGAACTTCGAGGCTCAGCGACTATGAACCCACGGGGGAATTGTCGAATTATTCCATCTGATGGAAACTTCTCACTGCCAGGGTCGCCAGGCTCAACGAGAGAAAGGCCATTATCCCCAGGTCCATCAATATCGTTACCCGGACGTCGAAAAGGGATATTCCGAGCCCGAATTCGGGAAGCCGGTCCATCATGGTTGACGGTAGACCCATGGAGAGGAAGAATAGCTGTCGCATCGAATCTACTACGTAGGAAAAGGGGTTTATCCTGACCAGTGCCGCCATCCAGGAAGGTATGTCTTTCAGAGGAAAGAAGGCGCCGCTGAGGAAAAACATGGGAAAGATCAAAAAGTTCATTACCATCTGAAAACCTTCCGCGGAGTCCAGTTTGTTCCCGACGAAAGTACCAAGACTCGTAAATCCCAGAGAACCGAGGAAAACGAGCCCCCAGACCTTGATAACGAGCAGTGGAGTAACACCAACCCCTACCAGCGGTGCAAACAGGAACAGGAGCGTGGCCTGTATCATAGTAACCGTGCTGCCGCCGAGGATCTTGCCGCCTGCTACGGCCAATCTATCCACTGGAGCTACGAGTATTTCCTTCAGGAAGCCGTATTCCTTGTCCCTTACGATCGATAGTCCGGAAAACATCGAAGTGAAGAGAGTTGTCATACCGATAATCCCGGGAAACATGAACTTCTTGAAGTCTATACCGAACTCCGCAGCTCCTCCCATCATCTGGCCAATGGAAGATGACAGTCCGGAACCGAAAATTATTAAAAAGAAAAACGGCATCGCCAGTGAACCGATTATTCTTGGCTTGTCTCTCCAGTAGCGGAGTATTTCTCTGTACCAGATTATTCCTACGTGCCTTAGGGTGTTCATTAGTGCATCATCCTCTTTTCCATAGAATTGTCCTCCGGTTCGGATTCCCTTATTTCCTTTCCGGTGAGATGTAAGAATACGTCGTCCATGGTCGGTTCGTGCAAGTTTATCGATTTTATGCTGTCTGAGAGAACCTGAGTCAACCTGGGTATGAGTTGTTCGCCTTTTTCCACCGTAAGTTTTAGCTTGGAATCCACCTCCTCGACCTCAACGCCAAACTCCTCCTCGAGTTTTCTAAGTGCTTTCTCGTTGTCGTCGGTTTCGAGAAAAATCAGATCTCCGCCCAGTTGATCCTTCAAAGCTTCCACCGAGTCGAGGGCGATTATCCGACCTTCGTCGATTATTGCAGCTCTGTTTGCAAGCTCTACTTCATCCATGTAATGGGTTGTAAGGAAGATGCTTATCTCTTCTCTCTTTTTGAGCTCCTGGATGTAATCCCAGATATAGCTGCGCGTCTGAGGATCCAGGCCGAGCGTCGGTTCGTCCAGGAAGAGCACGTGAGGATGGTGGATCATACCTCTTATTAACTCCAGCCTGCGCTTCATTCCTCCGGAGTAATTTTTGACGCGGTCGTCGAGCCTGTCCTNGAGCCCAACCCGTTCGCTTAGCTCGTTNATACGTNTTTTTTCGGTTTCTCTATCTACGTTATAAAGCCTGCTATGAAAGCTGAGGTTTTCTCTCCCGGTAAGTCTGTCGTCCAGGCTCGAGGTCTGAAAGACGAGACCGATCTGCTTCCTTATCTCCATCGGATTTTCCCCCACGTCCATTCCGGCAATACGCGCCGTTCCCGACGTCGGAGCAAGCAGGCCGCAGAGGGTCTTGATCGTCGTCGTTTTGCCCGCTCCATTCGGCCCGAGAAAACCGAATATTTCTCCCTCGTAAACTTCGAAGCTTATTCCATCTACGGCTCGAAGGTCGCCGTAATCTTTGGTCAGGTTTTCTACTTCAATTACTTTTTCCATTACCTATTCCTCCGGTCCTATCAAATCGTCGAGTTGTTTATGGATACCGTCGATAAACCTCGTCAGATCTTCGTCGCTGATAGCCGGGTCATCTACTTTGTCCTGTAATCTGTGATGTAAGCCGTGAATCTTCTTCCGCAGCTTGCTCGTCGCTTCGCAGTTTTCATCGATTCTTTCGGCTACTTCTCTTATCCCCTCTTCATTGAAAACCTGGGAGAACACTACCATGGACTGTTTCAAACTTTTCCTCATCTTCTTCTTTGCCTCGGCGGCTTCCTCGTAAGCCACTTGTCCTTTATCTGTTATCTCCCAGGAGTTTCCCCTGTTTGTGTCCTCTCCTTCTATAAGACCTTCTTCTTCGAGCGATTCCAGCAGGGGATAGACGGAGCCCGTCGAAGGTTCCCAGAACCCTGTCTCCTCTTCGATTTCCTTTATCAACCCGTAGCCCGAGTAACTGTCTTCGGTTAGTAATTTCAATATGTAATACTTCAAAAACCCTCGTCTGACTCCTCTCAACCTTTTCATCTCCTTTTATTGCTAACGATATATCGGTAACGATACATAAATAATAATCACGATCGCTCAACGAAACAACCCTGGGCTTGAGTCAGACCTTTTCTTTAGCAGTCGGCTACCTTAACCTTAAACAATTCCCAATGAACGGTGATTTAGACAGATGATTATTTCCGGAGAAGGCCACGTAGAAAACATGATCGACGGAGACGTCCAGTGTCAGCAGGCAGGGATAGATCTGACAGTGGAAAAAGTTGAAAGGTTCACAGGGGCCGGCAGGATAGATTTTGACAATTCAACCAGAAAAATTGCCGGGGGCGAGGAGCTTCGAGGTAATAAACTGGAAGGTGGAACTTCCTACAGGATTACCTACAACGAGAAGATCTCGGTTCCGGGGGACGCCATGGGGCTAGTATTCCCCCGGTCGTCATTAATGAGAAATGGGTGCCATTTAGTTACCGCTGTGTGGGATCCGGGGTACGAGGGTAGAGGACAGGGACTATTACAGGTACTCAATCCCCGAGGAGTAGTCCTGGAGGAAAACGCAAGAGTTGGCCAGCTGGTATTCTTTCGCCTGGAAAACGAGGCTTCCGGTGGTTACGATGGCCGGTATCAGGGAGAAAATATATGAATTTAATGAAGTCAAGAACCCCGCACCAAGGGACGGGGCTTTCTCGGCAAGTGTTGGTAACAGAAACTGATTTTGTAAAATGTATTCCAAACTAAACTCAAGAAGATTTCATTTTTTTGAATTTTGCCGCGAAGTCCTTTGCAGCTGAAAGATCGATCTCGTCTTTGGTCAACGTAAGAACCTCGTCCCCTTTTAGCGAGAATACCATCCTGTCGCCTTTCAATTCGAGTTGAGCTTCCCGGATCGGGTGCTCCAGACCAATTCCCTTTTTTGCCAGACCCCAGTCCAGGACTTTTGGTAGGTATCTGTCCACATAGCTTTCTACTTTCTCGAGGATGTATTTGGTCAGACCCGAGTGATTTTTTGCCTCCCGGCTTAACTCCTCTCTCGCTTTATTTATTTCCTCCTGCAAACTCTTGCTGAGTTCTATCGATAGGTGATCGTCCGTCAGCACCAGGGTTAATTGGTTGTCTTTCGCGGGCAACCTGCTAACCTCGTCCCGCCAGAGGAGTTCGGAGACCTCTTCGTCGCCAACACCCTTCAGGTCCCGGTAGTCCGTATCGACGAACCCGAAGCCTTCGTAACTTTTCGATTTTTCTCGAACGGACGAGGAGACCAGGATTTGCCCCCCTTTGGCGGAGTTGGCAAGTCGAGCCGCAACATTTACGGAATGGCCGAATATGTCCTCGTTATCCCGGAGAATTTCTCCCCAGTTTAATCCTATACCGGCCGAAATGGTGTCTTCGGGGGCCGTCTCGTTATGCTCCTGGAGCGACCGCTGCATTTCTATCGAAGCCCGGAGTCCGCTCCTTACGTCCGGAAAGGTATTCATGACCCCGTCGCCGTAGGTCTTTACGACGTTTCCCTGCTGGTTCTTCACCGCTTCTTCTACGAGGTTGACGAAGACCTGTACCAGTCTGTAAGCTTCGTGGTCCCCCCGATCTGCCGTAAGTGACGTGAAATCCCTTATGTCGCTAAAAAGTACGGCTCTTACGTCCTGTTCTGGCATCTGGAGGATCCGCGGCCGGTTATTTGGTTAAGGCCTGGCTGGTCTGGCGCAGGCGGGTGGCGAGTTCCGAAATTACGTTCATCGCCATCTCGGGGTACGTCTTTATCAGTGCTTTGAAGTCCCAGTTTGTAAGGAGAAGACACTTGGTATCGGTAGTTGTAATTACGTCTGCCGAGCGGGGCTTTTCGTCAAGCACTGCCATTTCCCCGAAGAACTGTCCCGACCCCAGTTTCGTCAGAACCTTGTCACCACGTTTGACCTCGACCTGTCCATCAAGGATCAGGTAAAAGCCGACTTTTGTCGACTCTCCCTCTCGGACTATTGCATCTCCTTTTTTAAACTCCTTTTCCTTGGCGGTTTTTATCACTGATTTAAGCTGTTTGTTGCTAAAACCGGCAAAAAGCGGAACCTCTTTTAAGTATTCTATTGGTTTGGTTGACATATAACTCCTCCCTCCTGTTATGTTTGGTATAATATAACGGATGTTAAAATGGAATACAAAGCTGGCCGGTCTCTGACCGTAGTTTGAGGCTGGGAGTTTTGTCATGTTAAGACACTCGAACGACCATTAATTTTATGAGAATTCCGTACATATTGTCCAATAACAGGCGGATAACGGTGGTTTAAAAAACGACTAAGCTGGTAATGCGAAGGAGTATTTTTTATGATAGGCTTGCGTGCGCTCCTGGTGACTCGAAGAAGAAGGGGTGAGTAAGCTTCTCTTGCAGATAATACCTTTAAGTCTTGGCATGGTAAATAGCTTCCTGGTGAGCGAGGGTCCGAAAAACCTCCTGTTGGTAGATACAGGCAATCCGGGAGATGGGAGAAAGATTCTGAATAAGGTTGAGGAGGCGGGGTATAGACCGGAAGATATTTCCCTTATTATTTTGACCCACGGTCACCGTGATCATGCGGGGGGATTGGGCGAGTTAATCGCAGAACTCAACGCCAGAGTACTGGTGGGCGAGGCGGACGCAGGAATCGTTACCGGCAAGGAATCCCCGGAGCTAGTTCCGGTGGGGGTTAAGGGAAGGTTTTCAAAGGCAATTGTATCTTTGATACCTGATAGAAGAACAGACGTGGAAGGGGTAAATCTGGATGAAATTGGCGAGGGGGAAGTGGGTTTATACGGGTTTGGGATAGACGGAAAGATAGTTTCCACCCCGGGTCATACCGGGGGGTCACTCTCCGTTTTGCTCGAAGACGGCCCGGCAATAGTCGGAGATCTGGTCATGCCGAAGTTTTTGTTTTTTGGAAGGGCAGATCTCCCGATCTTCGCTGAGGACCGAACATCGTTGAAAAGCAGCATAGAAAAAATACTGGCTGCCGAGCCGAGTAAGATTTACGCTTCTCACGGAGGACCTTATACGCCGGACCAGCTAAGAAGGCTACTGTGAAGGCCGGTATGATTGGTGTATTTCGAAAAAGCCGACAGGGGTAGGGTGAGAATGAAGAGCTGGTTAATTAGATTTCGCTATATCGGGGCGCTGCTCTGGGTTTTCGGACTTATACTACCGCTGCCGCTTGTCCTCATACCGTTTGTTTCCGAACTCGGGTTTTCGTGGAGCACCATCGCGCCGTTTATAGTACCAGCCGTCGGCTCTCTGCTTCTCGGGACGCTGCTCAACAGGTCTATAAACCTCAAACCGTTAAGGGGTAGCGACGCCGTCGTCGTCGTAGCTCTCGGCTGGATCGCAATTTCGGTCGTGGGTGCGATTCCGTTCATTATGGGATTGAAGCTTGGTTTCGTTGACGCCTTATTTGAATCCACCAGCGGGTTTACCACAACTGGAATTACCGTATTGCTGGGATTGGATGATATGCCGAAGACGTTGCTGTTCTGGCGTTCCCTGACTCAGTGGATAGGTGGTTTGGGAATATTGACCCTGTTTTCGGTACTGGTATTTAACGGCGAAGCCTCTCACAAACTTTTTGGAGCGGAAAGTCATAAGGTAATTTCGGAGAGACCGGCTCCCGGGTTGTTCAGTACTTTAAAAATTCTCTGGTCGATTTATTCGTTATTTACGGTGCTTGTTGGGACGGCTTTGTTGCTGGAAGGGGTAAACTGGTTTGATGCCGTCAATCATGCTCTGACAACTCTTTCTACAGGCGGTTTTTCCACTCACGACGCAAGCATAGATCACTTCCGCCAGGCGGGCTTCGGCAATTATAGAATTATCGAATATACGCTTATCGTCGGTATGAGTCTGGGAGGAATTAGTTTCGTCGTCCATTACCGCCTTCTGAGGGGCAAATTAAGTGCTCTCTGGGAGAGTATGGAAGTGAGGCTTTTCTGGAAGATCGTTCTCGGAGCGACGTTGCTGGTGTTTTTGAACCACGCGAGGATTCACGGATTTGCCGGATCAATAGATGCCATTAGGTATTCCCTTTTTCAGGTAGTGGCAGTATTGACAACTACCGGGTTCGGGACGAAGGATATAGGCGCGGCGTTTTTCCCGGCCCTGGCAAAACAGGTATTCCTGTTTTTGATGGTAGTCGGGGGTATGGTCGGTTCAACCAGTGGAGGTCTCAAGGTCTTCCGGATGGGTGTTCTCTGGGAGATGGTCAAGCAACAGGTAAGGCGGATAGTCAACCCGGGACGAGCGGTTAATCCCCTGATTATAGATGGAGAGATATTACCCGCTAAGGAGATAAGGAGGATATCCGCCCTGTTCTTTGCCTGGCTCGTTTTTCTCATCGTGGGGGGGATGATTACTGCCTTCTTTTCCAGTCTCTCGCCCTGGGCCTCGCTGTCGGGGATATTTTCCGCTCTGGGTAATATAGGTCCGAGTTACATTCCGTTGAGTCAGTGGCCCGAACTCCATCCGGTAATAAAATTGACGTATATCTTTGGCATGCTGGCGGGAAGGTTGGAGATATTGCCGATCCTGTTGCTATTTAGTCGAAAAGTCTGGAGGTAGATTATGTACGTAGTTATTGCGGGCGCTGGACTCGTTGGTCGAGGTTTGGCTCGGAGGTTGGTTGAAAACAAACACGACGTCGTCGTTATTGATATAGATGAAGACGTCTGTAACAGGATTTACCAGGAATACGGAGCCGTTTCGGTTAACGGGGATGCCACGAACGTGGACGTCCTGGAAGAAGCCGGAATAGACCGGGCCGACGTGGCGGTGGCATTGATGCGGCGGGACGCGGACAACCTCTCGTTCTGCCTGCTTGCGGACAATTTTGGAGTTTCCCGAGTTTTTACAAGAATGAGGAACGCGAAGTACGAAGACGCCTACAGGGCGGCCGGAGTTACCAAGGTGATTAATATCGTCGATCTCTACCTGGATCAATTTACCATGGAGATCGAACAGCCAAAGTTACAGCGGGCCGCGACTTTTGGAGGGGGAAAGGCCTCGATAGTCATCGTTTCCATTCCGAAGGATTCCAGAGGTTCGGACAAAACTATTGCCGAAATCACCCAGGACAAGAACTTTCCCGAGGACTGTGTCATAGCGGGAATCTATCGAGAGGACGAGTTTATTATTCCTCGAGGTAACAGGACTATCAAATCGGGGGACAGGGTTTTTCTAGCTGCCGCCCTGGAAGACGTAAAACTGGCAGCCGAGTACCTTGGCATCAAGGGTGATAAATGGTACAGGCGACTTGGTTTCTAAGTCGAAGCTAGCTCAGCAAGCAGTCATGTTTGTAGTCAGTTGTTCCCGGACGTTCGGAACATAATCGGGTAATTTTGGTCTTTAATCTATCCCCGGTTTTACTCTTCTCGGGGGCCCTTCATCCCGAGTTCGTCCGGCCGTTCTTTCGGGTAGTTCTGGACTCTTCGCTGGTCCATGGCCCGGAGTGTCTCTATGAAAGCTTCTTTTATCGCCGCGATATCGTCCAGGGTTAGAGGGCTGTGGTCGAGCTGGCCGTCTTCAATCTTCGAATCCACCTGCTCTTCCACCATTTCTTCGAGTTTTTGACCGGCGTCCTCAAGTGTGTGGGAAGCTGCCTCGACTGGGTCCGCCAGCGCGATTATCGAGGTCTCTTTGGACCTCGGCAACTTACCCTCGTAGCGGAAATCGCTCTCCGGAAAGTTCACTTCTTCCCTACCTTCCCGCAAAGCCTTTAAATAGAAGTACTTTATCAGAGAAGTTCCGTGGTGGCTGGGAATAAAACTCAGAACGTCTTCTCGTAGCCCGTACCTCTTCCCCAGGTTGAGTCCCTGTTTGATATGAGAGGTCAGGACTATCTTACTCATCGAAGGGGTTAAGTCGTCGTGAGGATTTGAATCTCCAGCCTGGTTCTCGATAAAGAAATCGGGTCGGACCATCTTCCCTATGTCGTGATAATACCCTCCCACTTTGGTCAACAGAGGGTCGGCTCCTATCGCTCTTGCCGCGCTTTCCCCGAGACTGGCGATGTTCTGACTGTGGTGGTACGTGCCGGGCGTCTCGGACCTTAATCGCTCCATTAACGGATGAGACGGGTTAAGAAGCTCCATAAGTCCGATAGGGCTCGTAATTTGGGTTATCCTTTCCGCCGTGGGCACCGCGGCAGCTATAAAGAGAGCACTCGCAAGGCCGTTTAATACGGCCCACCAGTAATTGGGCCAGTCCAGATTGACGATAAACGGCGTCGTAAGTGCCGGAAACCGGAAGGCAAACACCAGTACTGCATTGACCAGCCCGACGGATATTCCTATGCTGGTCAGGTCCGACATCCTGTTGATATCCCTCGTCTCCAGAATACCCACCAAACCACCGGCAAAAGCGACGATCGTCGGTCCTATTGCCCCCGAAATCCCCGACTGAACGCCAACGGCAATTGCCAGGAAAAGGTTCAGGCTGAGCGCGGTTTCGAAGTCAAGGAAGAGGGCGGTTAGAGCCGTTGCAAATGCGACAGGTACAAGGTATAGGGAAACCAGCCCGGCCCCTTTGATCGTCAGGACCAAAATCAGAGCGGTCCCCATGAGGAAGGCCATTAACCTGTTGTCCAGAGTCAATTCTTCTTTTCTTATCGTGAGATAGGAAATGGTGGCTACCGCAGAAATCGCTACGACAAGTCCCTGGGCAACCGCTTCTCTCCAGGGGAGAAAAACGAAGAAAGGTTCCGTAGTGTTGAAATTAAAGGTAAAGAGAAAAGATATAAAAAGAACGTAACCCGTCAGCAAAAGCCCCTTCTTTGATCTCCCTTCAAAGGAAGGCCCGGCAAGGCTTTCCACTAATTCGGATATGCCAGTCTTGTCGTTATTTGTTAGATTCTTCTTCATAGGCTTCAATAATCTTCTTGACGAGATCGTGTCTGACTACGTCCGTTTTCGTTAAGTAGATGAATTCAATTCCGGAAATCTTCTCGAGGAATTTTCGGTCGTGGCTCAGGCCCGATGCGTCGTTTTTGAGGTCAATCTGTGTTATATCGCCCGTAATAACTGCCTTTGAGTCAAAACCCAGCCTTGTCAGAAACATCTTGAGCTGAGTCGAGGTCGTATTTTGTGCTTCGTCCAGGATAACGAACGAGTTATTGAGCGTCCTCCCTCTCATGAACGCGAGGGGAGCAATTTCTATTCTCCCGTCCTCCTTGAGTCTCTCGAACTCCTCTCCCGGTATCATATCGTAGATCGCGTCGTAGAGAGGCCTCAGGTAGGGATTTACCTTTGCCTGCATATCCCCGGGAAGGAAGCCGAGCTCCTCTCCGGCTTCGACTGCCGGCCTGGTAAGTATCATCCGTTTAACCTTCCCCTTTTTCAAGAACTCTATACCCATAGCTACTGCCAGGTAGGTCTTACCGGTACCCGCGGGACCGATACAGAATACGATATCTTTTTCCCTTATTGCTTCCACGTATTCTTTCTGGTTGATCGACTTCGGTTTGATCTGTTCTCCCCAGTAAGTTGTCTGAATGACGTCCGACAGTACTCCTTTTAGCTCTCCTCCTTTTCCCTCTTTCGCCATTCGGGTCAGCCTTTTTACGTCTTCGTGTTTCAGGGATTGGCCCGAGTCGATCATTTCGAGCAGTTCGTCGAACAGGGATCGAACCTGTTCTACCTCTTCTTCCTTGCCGGTTATCTTTATCATTCCGTCTCTGACTATTATCTGCGCGTCGAAGTTTTCACGAATGAAGTTCAGGTTCTTGTTGTACTGGCCCAGCAGGGTTACGGTTTGATCGTGGTCCCTGAGGGTCAGTTCCCGCTCTATAGTCTTGTTATCGTCGATCTTCATCACTCCCTGTCTATTTCTTTGCCGGTTTTGGTTCCCTCTGTCACTTTCTCGATGCCCACGCCGGAAGGTCGTTGATTTGCCAGGCAGAAATCTTCTTTTACTTCTGACAGTTCTACCTCGGTCGTCTCTCCCGGCGTTAGCTTACTTTCGAGGTTATCTGAGTGCAGATGGATATCCAGATAGTTCCGCGAGTAGCCCCTCCAACCATCAATTTTATTGCTGGGTTCTTCAACTATCATATCGAGGTTTTCCCCATAAAACCTCCGTCTTCTGACCAAGCTTGTCGATGAAGCGATCGATCGAAGTTCTTCGGCTCTCCGCTTCTTCTCGGATGAATCGACCTTTTCCTCGAAGTCGGCCGCCGGGGTGGCGGTTCTGGGTGAATACCGAAATACGTGGACGTTAATAAATCCTACTTCCTTTACCATCTCTTCGGTTTTTGCGAAGTCGGCTTCTTTCTCGCCCGGAAAACCAACCATCAGGTCTGTCCCTATTGTCGAGTTTGGCAGGTAACTCCTGATTAGCTCGACCCTATCCAGGTAATATTCTCTTGTATAACCCCGGTTCATCGCGTTCAGAATCCTATTAGACCCCGATTGAAGCGGTACGTGAAAATAAGGGCAAGACTTATCGGAATCCCTGAAAGCCCTGAGCAGGTCGCGGGTAATTCCGTCGGGATTGATCGAACTCAGCCTTATTCTCGATACCTCGTCGAGCCGGGAGAGTTCTCTGATCAGTTCTGGAAGTAGTTCGTCTCCAGTTCCGTATTCAGCGAGGTTTATGCCGGTCAATACGATTTCCCGGAACCCTTTCTCGCCGAGATTTCTCGCCTCTTCGACGACCCTGTTTGGGGTTTTACTTCTTGTCGGTCCCCTGAGAAACCTGACTTTGCAAAAACTGCAGGTGTTGCTGCAGCCATCCTGGATCTTCAGAAACGCCCTGGTATGGTTACTATCGCGGGAGATCGTTCGACGATTTAGATCCCAGGTTCCACCCTCCGAGCCTTCAACTTTTCCCCTGAACCCCGATTCGGCTCTACCGATTATGTCGATTATTTCGTACTTGTATGAATTCGGAAATATTACGTCGACCCCGGAAATTTCGGCTATCTCTTCGGAGTCAAGTACGGTGTAACACCCGGTTACAAGTACAAGTTCTCCGGTTCGAGCTGCTCTTCGGATATATTTTCGAGACTTTCTGTCGGCTCCGGTGGTCACGCTACATGTATTTATCACGATTATTTCGGGATTCCCCGAGAAAGGCTCGACTCCGTAACCGGCCTCGCTGCGAACGGCGTCCTTCATTATTTCCGTATCGTACTGGTTCGCTTTACATCCTAAAGTGTGGAAAGCCACTTTTTTTGTCATGGTATCGACTAGGGTTTCAGGTGCGGGATGAAGATGGGATAAAATTAATTGCCAATGGGCGTTTCTCCCTCGTGTCTTTCGACCTCGAACCGTTTGATTACGAAGTTCTCGTCCCTGGGGGGGATGCCCGCCTTGTTTTTCGTTACCTCGAGCTGCTCGTCTACGGAATCTATCCCGTCGAGGTCGGGTAAAAGCAGGCCCGATCTGGTTCCCTTTTCCAGTATGATTCCGTATCTATCGGGATTCAGATCCTCTTTTTCGCAGACTTCCGGCTGAGTTAGAACGTCCACAGATACTATGATTTCTTGGAGTTCCTCCGGTTTTACCGGTGAAAACCTTGGATCCTCTAGGGCAGCTGAAGAAGCGTTTCTCACGATTTCTTCCCCGAGCGAGTCCGTGGTCGGCGTGTAAGTTCCAATGCAGCCCCTTAATTCCCCGCCGGTCTTCTTCAGCGTCACGAATGCCCCCCGGGGCTCGTCGGGTAGCGACTCTTTTAGCTTCTGAATCCCCTCGGCTTCCTTACCGGTTACAGCCTTCTGAATTGCCTTTTTGGCTAATTTTACGTAATTGTCTTCCATTTCCCTTTATTATAGAGCCAAAAGCCCCCTTATTCAAAGCTAGCTGGGTTCGTAAGGTAATCGACTCATATTTTCCGAGCCCGGTTTCGGAAATCCACCGAACCTCGGTAAACCACGACGGATCGTAACGCTCATATGGCAGTCTCTGTCGGGCAAAGATAGGTTAATGCTCAAGTTAAACCGTTTTTTATCCAGCTCGAGATCTCTATCTGGTGATCATTTTAGCCTTGGATTAACGTTCTCTCTCGTTCCTTATCCCGAAACCATAGACGCAGGTTGGGCTAAATCCTTGACTTATCAAGGTGGATACGTTAAGTTAAGCGTGATGTTAAGATGAAATGGAAGATAACGATATCAGTAGTTTTAGTCGTACTGTTAGTCGGATCCGGGATCGGGATTTATCTTCTCAACCAGCGAAACGTCAACGAGCTCGTTCAGAAAGGTGAGAAGATCAACCTTCTCGTCCTGGGTATCGACCATATTGAGGGAGCTCAGGCCAGGCGTAGCGACACGATGATGCTCGCCAGCATTGATACGGCTGAGAACAAGGCCAGTTTGATATCAATCCCGCGAGATCTCTTCCTCAAGTACCCGGATGGGAGATTCCGCCGGGTAAATGCCGCTTACGCGATAGACGGAGCCGATCTGGCGAAAGACATGGTCTCCAACTTCCTCGGTCTACCGATCAATTTCTATCTCGTCGTTGATTACGAGGGATTCAAGGAAATAGTGGATTTGATGGGCGGGGTAAAGTTAACCGTGGAAGAGAGGTTACAGTATACCGACGAAGCCGGAAATCTCAATATTGATATCGAGCCCGGGTCTCAGACCCTGTCCGGCGAAGAAGCCATGGGTTACGTGAGGTACAGAGGCAACCAGAGCGACCTTCAGCGAATCAACAGACAGCAAAAGTTCCTTCGAGCGCTTCTTCAGGGGGGTGTCAACCTGGAGGGCTGGTCTCAGATAAAGAACATTATCAATACCGGTCGAAAGTACGCGAAAACAAACCTTTCTCTGATGGATATGTACGACCTGGGCAGGACCTTGAAGGGGCTCGAGACGGGTGACTTCGATATGGTAACTCTATCGGGGAAGCCGGCGAGAGTCGATAACAAAGCCGTGTTACTGCCCCGGATAGTGGAGACTCGAAAAGTAGTTGCTCAGGAAGTCCACGGAGTAGATATGGCCAGCAACGCGGACGCGAACGTTTACATATTAAACGGAGAGGGCGCCAACTATCTCGCGAGAAAGACTGCTGACAGGTTGACTGCGCTTGGTTTCTCGGTGACGGGAACTGACAACGCGGATCGGTTTGATTACGAAAAGAGCTACCTGGTTACTTTGAACGACCAGGGTGATAAAATGGCGGATCGGCTCGCCCGGGAACTGGACTTTGATCTGGAAATCGTTGAGTCGGAAAACTTCGGAGAAACCATGACCTCACTCGAGGGTGCGGGAGTCAATCCGCCGGCAGCTACAAACTTACTCCTAATTATGGGAAAGGGATCACCAAGCTTTGTCTCTTAGCGACGAAGAAAGAGAAAACCTGCTGAAGCTTATCGACATCATCGAGGAGAAGAAAGGAGAAGAGGCCAGGGTTCTGGATATGAGGGATCACACGATTGCCACCCGGTTCTTCCTTCTGGCAAACGGTACCAACCCTAAACACGTCAAGGCTCTTGCCGAAGAGTTAATTGAAAACTACGATGGAGAAGTAATTCATAAAGAGGGTTTGGACACGGGGTCCTGGATCGTTCTCGACTACGGAGAAATAATGGTCCATATCTTCAACGAGGACGTCAGGAAATTCTACGATCTCGACGACCTGTGGGTCGACAGGGATTATCCGCTTAAAAAGCTTAAAACCGCCTAACTTTTCTTACGGACTAGTTAGTCCAGAAAACACTCCTTGATTAGTTCTCTGTTGCTATACACGTAGTCCACTCCCGAGACAAGTGCGGTCGCTATTGCCAGGTAGATCAACCACGGGATGGAAAGCTCAAGCCAGACAAGTCGGAACTCCAGGTTAACGGTAATAGCGACGATGAGAACTATATGAGAAACCGTCTTCGTCTTTCCGAACCAGCTCGCGGAAATTACCCTGTTCTCCGTTGCTCCGAGTAATCGAATTCCAGTCACGAGAAACTCCCTGCTAATGATTATAACAACGGGCACTGCAGTGAGCTTGCCGAGTTGGACCAGCGTGATAAAAACCGCCGAGACGAGCAATTTATCCGCAATCGGGTCCGCGAATTTACCGAACGGGCTCGTTCTATCGTACTTCCTGGCGATATATCCGTCGGCCAGATCGGTAAGGGAGGCGAACAAAAACAGCCCGAGTGCAGCCAGGTTGTATCCCGACAGCAGGAGGAACATTACGAAAGGTACGGACAGGATGCGGAAAACCGTTAACGAGTTGGGAAGGTTTTCGTCGGTCATTTGTGGTTTCCTCGTACCTCTCTGGCCGGTTAATATTCCACCCTACGGGAATTCTCGATTCCGTAGATTAATCGATGAACTTGAGACAAAATAGCACTTTCTCTTTGTGACCAAATTTTATAGCCCAGTTGTACTTTTCTCATTAGGTATAATGGACGAAAACACGAATTACCAGTCATTCCCTTATGGACAAGGAGAACCGACCCCGATCCAGTCTAAATCGCGGATTTCCACTTCGGTTGAACTAAAACGTAGTTGACGAGCAAGCTTAATTTCGTTCCCAGCCGCTGTTGCTTGGTTGGCTGTCAGGATATCTCATACTTTGAAGATCAAAAGTCCAATCAGTGATAGGGGAAAGCAGTAGAGAGAAGTTGCGGTAGTTGTTGGCGGGTGAAGGGCGAAACCAATTCACGGAAAGTAGCCGGGCTAATTCGGGCGCTAAATTGTAGACGAAACCGGAGAAGCACGGACCTTAAGCTGGATTGTATTTCACTCCCTGCTCGCTTATACTGTCCAAAATTGGTTCGACCTGGTTTTCTTTTTTTGCCTCGCGGTAGATACGGCAATAGTGGTTTCTTAAGTTTATACGGGCTTAAGATACAGTTGGCCAGAAAGGTGAAAGGCGATGTTAAAACTTTACAACACTTTGACGGGAGAGCAGGAAGATTTTGAACCCCTCGAGGAGGGAAAGGTCCGGTTCTACAGCTGCGGTCCGACCGTATACGATTATTTCCATATAGGGAACGCAAGGCCGTTCATAGTATTCGACGGGCTCAGACGTTATCTCGAGTTCAAGGGATACGAAGTCGAGTTCACCCAGAACGTCACCGACCTGGACGATAAAATAATAGACAGAGCTGACGAGGAAGGTGTGGATCCGGCAGAACTCGCCGAGAAGTACGCCGAGGCTTACTTCGAGGACCTGGAAAAACTCGGGGTAAGAGAAGCTGACCACAGGCCCAGAGTTACCGAATACGTGGACAGGATAATTGAACACGTAAATGCCCTGGTAGAAAGGGGTTACGCGTACGAGGTCGAAGGTGACGTATACTTCAGGGTCAGAAAGTTCACGGATTACGGCAAACTGTCGGGACGATCCATAGACGACCTGAAGAGCGGTGCCAGGGTGGAGGTAGAAGAAAAGAAAGATGACCCCCTTGACTTCGCGCTCTGGAAGAGTTCCGAGCCGGACGAACCGGGCTGGGACAGCCCGTGGGGCAGGGGACGGCCCGGCTGGCATATAGAATGTTCCGTAATGGCTCAGGGAACGCTGGGAGAGACTATCGATATTCACGCCGGGGGTCACGACTTGATATTTCCCCATCACGAAAACGAAATAGCTCAGTCCGAAGCAAGGACAGACAAACAGTTCTGTCGTTACTGGTTGCACAACGGGCTCCTTCAGTTTGAAGGGGAGAAGATGTCGAAGTCACTCGGCAACTTCGAGTACGCCCGGGACGTCCTGGATGATTACGACCAGGAGACCATCAGGTACTTCTACTTTTCCACCCACTATAGAAAGCCGCTTAACTTCAGCGAGAAGAACCTCGAAGACGCGAAGAGTGCCGTGGACAGGGTTTACGAGTTCATGCGGGTTGTGAGCGAGCTGGAGATAAGCGAGCAGAACTCGGGCTCTTCGCTTACGGAGGCAGGAGAAGCTCTGCTGGAGCGAATAGAGACTGCCCGGGATCGGTTTGAGGAGGAAATGGACAAGGACTTCAACACTCCAGGGGGCCTCGGCGTGATATTTGACCTCGTCAAGCGGGCGAATAAGTTCAGAAACGAGGGGAAAAGCGAGAACTATTACCTGCTGGAAAGGGCGAAGAAAAAGGTAAAGGAGCTTGCGAAACCGCTCGGACTCTTCCAGGGAAGGTCGGAAGCCTCCGCCAGCGGAATTGAGGAGGACTTGCTGCAGCTTCTTCTGGAAGTTCGGAACGAACTCAGGGAGAGACAGAACTGGGACCTGGCCGATAGGATCAGGGACGAGCTGGAGGATTTAGGTATCGAGGTCAAAGACCAGGAAGGAGAGACCGTTTGGAGGGTTGAAGGGAACTAATCGATCCTGGAACCTTTACTGATTTCGGTTTGAAAACTGACTAATCTTTTTCAATTTCGGGTGATACCGTGAATAGACTTGAAGCGTACTTATCGGTTTCCGACGTGGCGGAGTATGCCGGTTTAAGCGTTGAGGGCGTAAGGGAGTTAATAGACGACGGGGAGCTGGAAGCCCTGGAATTGAACGGACGAACCAAGGTAAGGAAATCGGAAATAGATAGATGGCTCGACGAACGTATTGATGTCGAAAAACTACTGGAATTAACCGATAAGATGGACGGAGAAGTAGACGTTGACGGGGTCGCTTCGGCCCTGGACATGGAACCCGAAGACGTGAAAGATAAGCTTATAGATGATAATGAATAATCACCAGTGGAAATAACTAATCCCGGTTGAGATATCGTGGCCAACAGTAGTTTATTTCAGGACCTGCTAGAACGGACGGAAGACCTTAGGGGCAGGTTAATTCGTAGTTTCATCGCGATACTTCTTGTGGGTATCGCCGCGTACGTTTTTAGAGACCGCGTCCTTGGGTTTATCCAGAGGCCACTGGCGGACAAAGAACTTATTTTTATCCATCCCACTGAGGCATTTTTTACTTACATTAAACTCTCCCTGTTCGTCGGCGTGCTCTTGACTGCTCCTTACCTTCTGTACCAGATCATTCAAATTGCGACGCCCTTTCTATCGAAAAGCGAACGATTTGGCCGGGGATTTGTCTGGACTCTATTCGGTTTCGGGAGCATATTTTTCTACTCGGGAGCAGCGTTTGCACTTCTCGGGGTGATGCCGTTTGCGCTTGAGTTTTTAAAGGGTATTAGCGGAGAGAGCCTGCGGGCTACTTTTACTGTGGGGAACTACGCGTCTTTCGTAATGGCGTTCACGCTCATTTTTGGGTTCGTTTTCGAGATGCCGGTGATATCGTTCGGACTGGCAAGACTTGGACTGATAACCCGCAAAACTCTGACCAGTCAATGGAGAATTGCCCTCGTGGGGGCGGCGATCCTGGCGGCAGTTCTGACACCGCCCGACCCGATCACCCAAATGTTTCTCTGGGGCCCCTTGTTGATACTTTACGGATTGTCAATAGCACTGGCGGGGATAGCCGAGCGGCGCTAATATAGATCGGGTGTTTATCTAGACTGGTCAATAGAAAGGCAAAACGGTAGATTGTCATTGGGTTTGCGGTTTGAGATAACTAAAGGTATTACATTTCGGCGAAGAATGCGTTAAAATAATCTCAGTAAGCTTGGAGGTGTTATCAACTAATGTTCGGATTGGGACCTACGGAACTAATAATAATCCTTGTAATAATTCTCGTGATTTTTGGCGGGGAAAGGTTGCCCGAACTTGCTCGGTCTCTGGGTAAGGGAGTCCGGGAGTTCAACAAAGAAAAACAAAAGATACAGGAACAATACGACGAAGCCGAAGAAGCAATCGACGTCGATACCGAGACCGGTAGTAAAGATTCCGATAGAAGTTCCGGTGACGAATCTGACGAAGACGACGATAGCGAAACCAGAAGTTAAATAGACTCCAATTATTACTGAATGAAAGACGAAGAGCGACCGCTCGGGGAGCACCTCGAGGAACTGAGACGGCGGATAATTAGCTCCCTGGTCGCGATCGTTCTCCTCGGTGGAATAGCTTACTTTTTCAGGATTCGTCTGCTGGACTTCCTCATCAAGGCCGCTCGCGAAGAATCTTTAATTTACCTTCATCCCACGGAAGCTTTTCTGACTTATCTGAAGCTGGCGGTAATAACCGGGCTAATTCTTTCCACCCCCTGGCTTCTGTACCAATTCTGGAAGTTTATCCTGCCGGCTTTGCTCGAAGAAGAGGAGAGATGGTTTAAGCTGGGGTTTTTCCTGGGTGGGTTGCTGTTTTACGCGGGTATCGGGATAGCCCTGCTCGTTGGTTTACCCTATACGATGAAATTCCTAGCCAACGTCGGGGGAGAGAACCTCGTCTCGAGCTTTTCGGTGAGAAACTACATAACTTTTACTTCGTTATTGACCTTCGCGACGGGGCTGGTGTTCGAAGTACCTTTACTGATTTACCTCGTGGTCAGGCTGGGATTTGTCAGCCCAGCGACTCTCAGAAAGAACAGAAGATACGTGATCGTGGGGGCTTTTATCGTGGCCGCATTCATAACACCTACCGACCTCTTCTCTCAGGCGTTTATGGCTATACCACTGATCTTATTATACGAAGCTTCCCTGTTGGTCGTCGGATTTACCGCTGGAGAAGGCGAGCCGGAAAAATCTAAATAATTTAACCAACGAGTTTGGCTGTATCATCTGCCGTCCCGGGATCAAACGGGTAGAAAATTGTCCTCACGTCTTTTTTGACTATCTTCAGCTGGCCGTCGTCAGTTTCTACGTACTGGAACCCAAAGCATTTCACGACGGGATAAGGTAGGAGGTAGGTGTGGGTGATGATGTACCTTTGATCGTAGGTCCGATAGACGGCTATCCTCCCTTTGAAATTAGCAAGGTCGTCTAAGTCTACGACTTTCTCGACCTGGTTTGGGAGCCATCGCTCCTCTTTATTTCTTATGGTCTCGACTACGTTTTCCACGTTATAGGTCGGTCCCAGAGATACCACGACGGGGTTTTCCGCATAAATTCCGGTCGCAGCGTATCTTATTTCTCCCTTCATCCTGATATTGACCAGCTCCGAAGTCACCAGGTGCCAGGACAAGAGAAACGCGACGAGGACTAGCACAAAGATTACTTTCAGCCTGCGTCGCTTTTTCTCTACCTGTTCCCTCCTCGCCCTGTTTTCCCGGCTGTCTTTACTGGCTAACGCCCCGAAGAAATTGATGAACTCGGTTTGGGATCTAAATTTCAGGTAGAAGTAAAGTAATATGGCGGGCAGGCCGATAAAATAAATAACATGATAGAATATTGCCAGCATTTTCTTCACCAGTTGACTTATTCTGCTAACCTGAACTGTCTTTTTCTGACGTATCTTCGATTAATTTAAGCCATTGTTTTTAGTTTGCTGAGCGGCAGAACTTTTTTCAACCAAAACGGCCTTCTGGTTCTCACGGCCCGGTTGTAAAGCCCTCGAGGAGAATATTGCTGGCAGAACTGGATCGTAAGCCTCCCTTATTAGTGTAGAATTGGAAGACCGATTACGTCGTCTCGTTTTCTTCTCCTAAACTCGTTAGATGTATTTGGTTGGCTGAGAATTTGCAATATATCATTCATATATTTATTATGAAACTAACGTAGGGACCGGAATATTAGAAATTTTTATAAAGGAGGTGGTATGCAAGGTATTGAGACGAAGTTNGATTAAAGACCAATACCCGAATTTTAGTTTTGATTGAGTTCGAGTCGACTTGTCACGGAATCTTAGTCAAACAAAAAATTTAAGGAGGGTAAGATGAATTATAGTTATAAAAGTGCAATTGTATTTTCTCTATCCCTGTTGCTAGTTCTTAGTGCTTTTACGGCCGTCTTTGCCCAGGACGAAGAGGGAGAACTGTTAAAAGAAATTAACCTGGAAGTGAGGACTAGCCGGTCCACGGGTATTGGTGATACAGCGGAAGGTACCCTGGATCTCTTCATGGAGGGTGTACCGGGGAAGCAGTTCGAAGGTATATCCGAGAGCATGCGACAGAACCTGGGAAGGATAAGGAGCGCCGGATCCTACAACAACCTTTACTTCAACCCCGCAGCTTCCGCCAAATATACCTGCGACGTAGGGGGTCAACGAAAGTTCAACCCCTATTCGATAGAGAAATTCCGCTACGCGATGAACTGGCTGGTGGACAGGGAAAAGATCGTCGAAGAAATCTACAACGGGTACGCCGAAGTAAGGCCTACCTCAGTTGTTAAGAGCGTAGCTACTTACGATAAGTACGTTCAGCCGGTAGTCGAAAAGCACGGGATTTCGGCTTCCGGGGATTTCGAAAAGGCGAAGACGATGATTACGGAAGCCCTGGAATCCGCCCAAGAGGATTCCGAGTTGAAGGGAGAGCTAAAGAAGATGGAAGCGGACGACTCTCCCGTAGGTTACTGGTGGGCTTACAAAGGTCCCAACGAGGACGAGTTTAGTCCGATCAGGCCGATAGTCATGATAAGGGTCGAAGATGAACGGAAACAGATCGGTCAATACTACTGTGATCAGCTGGAAAAGGTCGGAATCAAGCCGGACCGAAAACAATGGGACAGGCGAAAAGCCATCCAGAATGCGTGGTATACCGATCCCAAAGCCCTTAAATGGCACGTCTACACCGGTGGATGGATTGCATCCGGCAACTCCTACTTTGAAAGGTTTAGCTCGTTCCAGATGTACGCACCCTTTTACGGCTACATGCCCGGTGGGTTCGCTGGTGAGACCGCATGGAAGTACAAGAACGAGGAACTCGATAAGTACGGAAGCAAGATCCAATCGGGCGAACTTGAAACGGTTGATGAATACTGGGAAACCTTCCAGAAGTGTATAGACCTCGGCGTCGAAGAGAGTGTCAGGGTCTTCTTGACCACCACTTTTAACTACTATCCCTACAACAACAAGCAGGTCGTATCGTTCGTCCCGGACGGCAAGATAGGCTGGTCGAGCATGTGGACCGCCAGGACCATGAAAACCAAGGACGGAGTGCTTGATACCGCCGAATTTGCCAGCCAGGGCAACCTGTTCATGGACAACTGGAACTACATCGGAGGATCGACGGACGTATACAGCCAGAGACTGTTGAGGTTAATGCGCGATACCTCTTACTGGATGGATCCCCAGACAGGTCTGAATAGACCGATCAGGTCGGAATGGACGAATATCGAAAAGGATTATAGCTACGAAGAGGGCGAGCTGAAGAAAAACATCGAAGTACCGGAAGATGCCGTCTATTACGACACAAAGGACGAAAAGTGGAAAAAAGTTGAGTCCGGTACCATGGCCGCCACGAGCGCAACGTATCAGTGGAAGTTCTCCAAGTTCCACGACGGTCACATGATGGATGACACGGACCTCGTAGCCTCCTGGGCTTTCGACAAAGAGTGGTCCTACAAGGACGGCGAGGACGACAGGAAGTTTAACAGTGGCTTCTCCGGCCAGACCAAACCTTTCTTCGAAAACGTCAAAGGCGTAGTATGGCACGGAGACGGAAAGTTCACGGTTTACGGCGATTACACCTTCCCGGCGGATTCCATGATAGGAATGTACTATAACATAGACGTATTCAAACCCTGGGAGATCGATTACGCCGCCGGCGAGCTAGTTGCGTCCGAAGAGCCGTCGCCCGTTCTGGAAGCGTCCTACACCTGGGAAGAGTCCGAAGGGTCCAAGTGGGTCCACTTCATCAGCGAAAACCAGGGCAAGGACTTCAGGGCAAAGCTGGTAAGCATGAAGGAAAACTTCAATGTACCACCTTACCTCAAAGAGGAGAACAATTCTCCTGCTCCTATTACTTCTGAGGAGCTGAGCGAGGAAGTAGACAGCGTAAACGAATTCTACGACGAATACGGTCACTTCTATCCGGCACAGGGACCGTTTGTACTGACGAATTACGATGCCCAGAACAAGGTCATGAACTTCGAGCGGTTCGACAGAATCGTGGATAACCCTGAATATCCGTTTAGCTGGGATTACTGGGCAGAAAACATGAAGTTCGTCAGCCTGACGATAGGTAACATTCAGGCTCCCACTAACATGCCCCGGGGGTCCGACTTCGAGGTCAGCATTAGCGCGGAAAAGACTCAAACCTATCCGACCGAAGAGTCATCTCCCGCGGAAGAAGGAAACGTCGAAGTCAGGTTGCTCTCCGACGGGAAGTTAATTCACTCGGCTAAAGCGGAACTTTCCGAGCCCGGTAAGTTCACCGCAACGATACCGGCGGATGCGACTCTGGGATTAGAAGCGGGAGCTTACGAACTTAAAGTTGTCGGGTCTCTGCCGGGACAGGAAGCTTCGCTGGTGGAATCCACGACTACCATAGTTCTGGTATAACCGGATAAGTTGGTGGAATTAATAAGAGCACGTTGAACACTCCGTCAGGGCGGGGTATTGCACCCGCCCTGACTTATCTTATTGAACTCGTGTCTAAATTGAAGGTTTGTATGGAAGGGATATTTTCAAATTTCCCTATGAATGTTCGAACGTGGAAAAATGAGCCGCAAAGCTCGGTTTAACCAGTGTTACAGGGCAAACATTTGGTTGATATGTTTTTTTGGGTGTGTTATTTTTTCATATCACACATCGGGTGGAAGGGCAATCTAGTCATTAATATCCGGTTTTAAAAGCTACCAACAAAACAAGAAATTAGAAGTGATTCTGGCGCTTCTTTGAACCGGCAACGGTCATAACATGACTCAAAGGCGGAACTCTGGAGGGGTAATTTTGACCGAATCACTAACTGCAAGGGGGAAAAAGTGATGCCAGCGAGGGTGAAGTACCTCGTTTTCAGAACTTTCCAGGCCGTCCTTACCCTGGGCATAGTAATACTTATACTTTCCTCTCTGTTTAACAGCATGTCGGAAGAGCAGCTTCAGACGAGAATACGTCAGACGGTGACGGCCCGGGTTCGAAACAGCACGGAACTACAGCAATTGTCCCAGGATCAATTAAAAGAGTGGCGGGAAAACGAAATCGCCAAACTCAGGGATAGGTGGGGGCTTGACCAGCCCGTCTGGAAAAGAATATTTATGGACGCCTGGGATAGGATGAAACTCGATTTTGGCCAGTCCTACATGATGACCGCTCCCGGCGGAAGCAGGCAGGTAATGGATATCATAATGTCCAGACTGCCGCGGACCATTCTCCTGTTCACGACTGCTGCGGTTATCTACGTCTTGTTGGGGTTGATAGTTGGATTGAAGGCGGCTCAAGTTGCCGGGGGTAAGCTGGACAGGTTCTTATCTATCTTTGGAATGACTTCTTCCAGCATGCCCATGTGGTGGCTTGGGATGCTGGCGATCTTGATATTTGCCTACCAGCTGGGCTGGTTTCCCTCGACTGCTCTCCCCCTACCTCAGACCACCGGTCTGGACTACTACCTGGGGGTTCTTTACAGGCTGGCATTGCCGCTGGCAACTATCATATTCAACATATTTGGCGCAAGAGCCTGGGTAACGAGAAACATAGTTACGGACGTGCTTCAGGACGACTACATTATGGCGGCCAGGGCTAAAGGGGTGCCGGAACGCAAGGTAATCTACGGTCATACTCTGAGAACGGCGGCTCCCCCGGTTGTGACTTCTGCGCTGCTCTCGCTGCTTATGTCGATAGGTGGCGCGATGATTACCGAGGTTATCTTCAACTGGCCGGGGATCGGTTTGCTGACCAGAATAGCAATTATGCAGAACGACATTCCGGTGGTTATGGGTGTGATGTTTATTACTTCGGCTATATATATCTTCGGTTATCTGGTGGCTGACCTCCTATACGGGTTGCTGGATCCCCGGGTAGAAGTCGGAACCTCGAAGTCGATGCGTTAGGTGATAGAATGATAAAAAGAAAGATAAAAGACTTCTTCCGAGGTTTTTTCGAGATATTTCGCGAGTACAGGGGCGAGACTACGGGAATGATCGGGTTGGGTTTGATAATTTCCATGATTATTCTCGCCCTTCTGGCTCCTTCACTCGCTCCGGAAACCAACAGGAAGTGGGATAACGTCGACCGATGGAAGGATCTGCCAAACGGTGCACCTCCCTTCTGGATGAACTATTTCTCCGGAACGAGCAAGGCGACTCAACAGGTGAAAGACGAACCCGCCAGCGTCTCGACCGAGTCGGTGATAACCAAGTTGGTTTACGATTACCAGTTCGACTCGGATTTACCTCCCAAGGACGTGGTTGTTTACGTCGAAGGGCAGTACGAAGGCGAAAGACCGACGCTGATAGCAAGCTTGATCAGGCCGGACGGCGAAAAGCTTCAGCTTGCGTCCCAGACGATCCAGGGGAGCCAGGGTCAAGACGGGTACGGTTTCGAGACCAGATTAAGGTTGTTTGGGGGAAGCCAGCAAAGGACCAAGGTTCATCGGTTTGCAAAACAGTACGAAGAGGGTAACGTCCCAGGGCCGAGCGAGATAGATGTTACGAGGACGGCATTTGCCAAAGCTCAGGACGGGATGTTGAACCGGACCCAGCCGTTAAAAGGGGAGTACAAGCTGGAATTCCTGCTGGTCGGTTCAGGTACCGAGTTGACGAATTCTCGTGCGATTTTTATGGGTCGCGTTTTCGGCTTGATGGGCACGGATGGAAACGGCCACGATATAGCTCGAGGGTGGATCTGGGGAGCGAGGTACGGTCTCATTCTCGGTTTGTCGGTTGCCGCTGGCACGGTGATTATCGCACTAATCTTTGGAATGACCAGTGCTTACTACGGAGGCTGGGTCGATGAGTTGATGCAGAGGTTGAACGAGATAGTAATGGGAATACCTACCCTGCCGATCCTCGTGGTCGTTGCGACACTATGGGGCCGAAGCATCTGGTTTGTGATATTTATAATGACGCTCCTGTACTGGCGGGGCATCGCCAAGACCGTCAGAGCAAGAGGGCTGCAGATCAGGCAAAATACTTACGTAGAAGCCGGTGAGGCTCTGGGGGCGAGCGGTTCAAGGATAATCCGCGGCCACATGATCCCGCAGATGCTGCCCTACGCATTTGCGGAGGCTGCGTTAATGGTTCCGATGGCGATCATAGCTGCTGCAGGGTTGCACGTACTGGGTCTCGGTGATCCCACCGTGGTAACCTGGGGAACAATGCTCAGCGAGGCCAACAGTGCGGGAGCCACCATCCGGGGCATGTGGTGGTGGGTCCTGTTGCCCGGTCTGGGAATTACGCTACTCGGGTTCGGCTTCATTTCGGCCGGCATGGCGGTCGAAAGGATCGTTAATCCGAAGATGAAGCAGGAATAGGCTGGTTAAGAGGGGGAAAATAATGGCTAATCCTGTTCTAGACGTACGGAACTTGACAACTCACTACTTCACGAGAAAGGGCGAGGTCCAGGCGCTGGACGACGCCAGTTTTGATCTTGCCGAGGGGGAATCGTTGGGCGTAGCCGGTGAGAGCGGCTGTGGGAAGAGTACGATGGCTTTTTCCCTGATTAATCAGGTCCAGCCTCCTGGACGGGTGGTTGAGGGAGAGGTAAATATCGACGGCATAAATGCTGTTCAGTTATCCGAAACCGAGACCAGAAAGAAGGTGAGGTGGAAGCGTATTTCGATGGTTTTCCAGGGAGCGATGGATATTTTGACGCCCGTTTATACCGTGGGCCATCAAATGAAGGAGCCACTACATTACCATCAGGGAATTTCCGGAGACGAAGCCAGGAAGAAGTGTGAGGGACTACTCGGGGAGGTAGGGCTGGACAAAGAAATATTTACAAGATATCCCCACGAATTGAGCGGGGGGCAAAAACAGAGAGTGATTATCGCGACATCTCTACTACTTACGCCCAGCGTGCTGATTGCTGATGAACCTACTACGTCGCTGGACGTAGTCGTTGAAGCCCAGATAATGAATTTGCTTAAAGGGCTTAAAAAGGAACTCGGAATATCGATGATATTCATCACGCACGATCTCAGCATTCTCTCCGAGGTATCGAACAAGCTTTCGATAATGTACGCCGGGAAGTTTGCCGAGCTGGGCAGTGCGGAAAAGATATATAACAACCCGAAGCATCCCTACACGGAAAAGCTCCTCGCCTCGATACCGCGTGTCCATAAGGACGTGAAGAGGCTGGAAAGAATACCGGGCGCTCCTCCAAACCTGGTCGATCCTCCTTCTGGTTGTCGGTTTCATCCCAGATGTACTTACGCGGAAAAAGTTTGTCAGAGGGAAGAGCCCGAGCCGAGAGAGGTAGAGGGAAGAAAAGTTGCCTGTCATTTCGCGGGCGAGGTCACGTGAGGGAGGTGCGAAGATGAGCGCCGTTCTGGAAGCGGATAATCTCGAGAAGTACTACACCATGAGTCAATCCTTTTTCGGCAGGCTGCTCGGCAGCGAGAAAAAGTATGTAAAGGCAGTAGACGGGGTAGATTTTGAAATTCCCCGGAAGAACGCAATGGCAGTCGTCGGTGAATCAGGCTGTGGTAAGACCACTCTTGGTAAGGTAGTAATGAGGCTGCTGGACGCCACCGGAGGTAAGCTGTTGATGGAAGGTAAGGACGTGACCGAACTCAGTGGCTCCGGTGAATTAAAGGCGTACCGTAGAACCACCCAGATGATATTTCAGGATCCGTTCTCCTCGATGGATCCCCGGTTCACCGCTTTTCATACGCTGGAAGAGCCGATGGACATCCACGATATCGGAGGGGGTTACGAAGAGAGAAGAAGGACAATAATGGATGCCCTGGAGGAAGTTCAGCTGACTCCGGCAGAGGAGTTCATCGACAGGTATCCTCACATGCTTTCGGGCGGGCAAAAACAGAGGGTTGCGATAGCACGGGCCTTAATCCTAAACCCTGACTTCATAGTGGCCGACGAGCCGACCTCAATGCTGGACGTCTCCGTGCGGGCGGAACTGCTTAACTTGATGAAGGATCTGATGGACGAGGAGAACCTGACCTACCTTTACATTACCCACGATATCTCCACCTCGAGGTTCTTTTCCGACTCGATTTCCGTAATGTACCTGGGGAAATTCGTTGAAAAGGGAGAAGTAGCCACGGTTCTTGATAATCCTCTCCACCCTTACTCTCAAGCTCTGTTAAAGGCCGTACCGGAACCGAAACCGGAAATGGTCGAGGTTATAAAGGAACTCCCGATCAAGGGCGAAGTACCGGACGCTACAAACATACCTCCCGGGTGCCGTTTCCACCCGAGATGTCCGTATGCTCAGGAGATATGCGAGAAAGAAGAGCCTGAGTTGAGGGAGGTAGAGGGCAGGGAGGTTGCCTGTCACTTTGCGGGTGAGGTCCCCTAAATAACGGTAGAGTCGAAATAGCAAGAACTTTCTTGTCTTGAGAGGAGCTATTCATGAACCGCGAACCGCCCGGGATTCTGGAAGTCCTGACCGGAAATAAGAGGATACTGTTCGGCGTGGTCGTGCTGCTCCTGGGGTTGGTCCTGGCTTTTTCCGCAGTCTACAACAGAACCGCTCGTTACTCCCGAACTGGAACTATCGGGTTGGGAGAAGCCGTCGGGATTGAAAAAAGAAGGTCCGCAAACGAGGGCAAGTTGATTCTGGACCCTGAAACCAGCGCGGTTTCGAAGCCCGGAGTAGTGGCATTACTTAACGATGATCGGGAACTGATGCGGAAGGTTAGCCTGAATAGTCTTGAAGAAAACGTGGTAGAGATAAGGGGAGGAGAAAGTTATTTCGAGCTTGCGAGCGGTGAAACCAGCTACAACTACGAATACCGAGTTAAATTTTCCTACCAGCCGTTCAGGTGGCTTTCCATTCCCGCCGCTCTCTTCACGGTTTTGGGAGTAGTAGCGATTTACAGGGGGTTTGACGAGTTTATGGCCGACTTTGCCAGGAAAAGGGTAGAAGAATCGGAAGTCGGGGAAGAGGAAACCAAAGGGGAGGGCCAGCACGTCGATTTTATGGGAATAGATAACGAGAAAGGAGAAGATAGATAAGTAGATGAGGGTTTACTTTAGTCACCCCACGATGACATTCCGCACCCGGACTGAAACCACCTGCCTGGAGATAATCGATGAGACTCTGGGCCCCGACGAGGTAATAAATCCGTCCGATTACGGACTGAAAGACGACCTAAAGTCGATTATTCGCGAAGTCGACGTTGTATTAGGGTTAGCTATTGCCAACAAATATACCTTTCTGGTCTGGAAGGAAATGGAAGAAGGAAAAGCCCACGGGGCTGAACTCTATACGATAAGGGCGAAGAACAAGGAAAATATCGGCGAGGTGGAGAGAGGCATGCCGCAGGGAATCGCCAGGTTGAGTCGAGAAGAGTCCGAAAAATTCACGAACGACCTGCTGGGAGCGAACAGGGAATCACTTTTAAGTATATTGTTTGGTAACTGGGGCAGTAGGTTTTGATAGATAGCTCTTCTCTCTAAGTCGGAATCTGGACGTTCTCAATTTGTTTTCCGGCAATTCCCGTTAAACGATTAAAAGTTGGTTTCTTTAGCTAACTTTGCCTGTGCCAGAATCTTACGTCGTTTATCGGACAAGCTTCTTTCCTATTTACAGGTAACCGTCTCAACAAAAGGGTTTTAAGTCGCTGTTTGTAGTTAAGGCAGATTTCTTTTAAAATGATTGAGCTATAGTTATTGATGAAACTCTTTAGGGAGCGGATTCAGCTTTATTACAGGAGGTGGTTAGTTTTAACTCAGGAGAAAAATTGGGTTAACTTTGATCGGAACGGATTACGATTGGTTGGAACCAAGAAGGGTTGTAATCGTAAGAGTACTTTTGGAAACGGTTTTCGAACCGAGGAGGTTCATATATGTATAGAAAGACTTTAGTAGTAATCCTATCGCTATTGCTGGTGATTTCTGGTTTTGCAATTGCGGGCATGGCCAGGGAATCTTATTTACCAAAGGACGAACTGGTCGTTCCCATAGGACTTGAAGACCAAGACTGGGGGTTTGGGGAGCTGACTCCGGGAACCCCGGGCGGACAGATTACTTACGCTGCTACTTCCCTCCCGAAGACCTTTAATAGCATGGTCGCCAGCGAGACGTCTTCTTCGGACGTAACGGATAATTTAATGGCGGGCTTGACTGATATCAGCCCCTCTACGGGAAGGTTAGTTCCCGCACTGGCTAAGTCCTGGGATATATCGGACGACAAAAAGACTTATACTTTTCACCTGCGTGAGGGACAGAAGTTCTCCGACGGTGAACCGCTTACAGCCGATGACGTCGTGTTTTCGTTCAAACAGCTGGCGTTTAACAAAAAAGTAGAAGCGGATATGCGTGATCTCCTGACAATTGACGGAGAGCTCCCCGAAGTTGAAAAGGTCGACAAGTATACGGTCAAGTTTACTACACCGGCCGTTTTCGGACCGTTCATCAGAACCGTCGGCGGAGTTATGATATATCCGAAACACAAACTGGAAGGTATTTCTGCCGAAGAGTTTAACAGTGCCTGGGGTCAGGACGTGGCAAAGGAAAACCCGGAGAGTATAGTGGGGGCCGGGCCATTTAGGCTCAAGGAGTTCGTACCGGAACAGAAAGTAGTCCTGGAAAGAAACCCCTATTACTACATGCGCGGACCGAACGGCGTTCAGTTACCTTACCTTGAGGAGTACGTAGTCTTAAAGGTCGAAGACACGGACGCCCAAGCTCTCAAATTCCAGACCCACGAAACGGACGTATATGCTCCGGCTGCTTCGAAGATCCCGTTTCTGTTGAAGAACGAAGAAGAGGAAGGCTGGAACGTGATGGTCCTGAAGGGCCCGCGCGGTGCCCCTGCCGGAACCGACTTCCTGACTTTTAATTGGGATACTAAGAGAGAAGCCCTGGCCGAAGTCTTCCAGAAGAAGAACTTCAGGAGAGCAGTTTCTCACGCGATAGACAGGGAAAGCATTATCGAAAACGTATTCAACGGGCTTGCTGTTACTCAAGATAGCCCCATGTCGAAGCTATCACCGTATTACAACGAAGAAGCCGGCGAAGCTTTCCCGGAGGAGTATAACCTCGATAAAGCGAGAAGCATGCTGGACGAACTGGGACTGGAAGACAGTAACGGCGACGGGGTGAGGGAGCTTCCCAACGGGGATAAACTATCCTTTACGATTCTCACCAACAAAGGGAACCAGCAGAGGGTGGATATCGGTAATATTATTGCCTCCGACCTGAAAGACATTGGAATGGACGTCAAGTTCAACCCGATCGAATTCAACTCTCTGGTCCAGCAGTTACTGGGAGGAGAGTACGAATCCGTTATCATCGGCTTGATCGGAGACCC
>JGI1689J12820_1000026_pt1 | contig 38952 bp, 38 predicted proteins | sample PRCRCaboRojoPR_6_FD_12820 | JGI IMG/M metagenome (IMG submission 12820)
TGTTGTGGCCAGTGAAACCCAGCTCGTGTTGAATATGTTGGTGTCTTTACTGGAAGATGATCCAAATATTGAAGTGGTCAGGACCGCCACGGATCAAATGGAAGTCCTTTCCGTTCAAGATAATTATCATATGCTTCTGGTCAGCGCCAGTTTGCCTGATAATGGAGCCATGGAATTGGTGCGAACATTATCTGCTTCGGATGAAAAAAAGAAGATCATCATTTTGGGAATGACTGAATCTAAAACCCAGATTTTACGGTTCATCGAAGCGGGAGCGGATGGTTATGTGCTGAAAGATCATTCAGTGGAAGAATTGATTGAACGCATTCATATCACTGCGGATGATAAAGCCGTTGTTTCCCCTAAAGTAGCAGATGCGATTATGGACCGCTTAGCGACCTTGTCCGAATTATTTTCAGAAGTCGAGGAAGTCATTAAGGATCCCATTGATCTCACCCGGAGAGAAATGGAAGTTTTGGAGCATATCGGAGATGGTCTGACGAATAGGGAAATCGCCAAAGAATTACATATCGAATTGGGTACAGTTAAGAATCACGTTCACAGCATCCTTCAAAAATTAGATGTTGATAACCGGGAGGAAGCTGCTGCCTACCTGGCATTAATATCTGAAAACGAAGAGAGAGGCAGGGAAAACGCAAAGAGAAGATGAAGATTTGTTCAAAGAAATGTTGTGAGTATTCTTAAGGGCTGCCAATAACTCATATTAATGCAGTTCATCCCCCTTCAGGATGATCTGGAGTAAAAAAGGTCAACCAACTGGTTGACCTTTTAATTGTAAAGGTTGCCTGATAAGTAAACTTTGTTTTCAGACCATTTCCGACAGGTTGAAACTTTCATCCTGGAGCTTATCAGCGACATCTGCAAAGGTGGGCTGCAGCTCAGGAAGGTTCTTAAATGCTTCTCGTTCCTCATCCGGACGATCTACCGCTAATACGCCTTTCAATTGACCTTCGGCGAAGTAAAAATAGGCGAAACTTCCGGTTTTGATCGACCCTCTTCTTACCGTTTGGTCCCATGAAGTCAAATCTCCCCAGACTTCAAAACTTAAATCATATAGATCTGAAAAAAAGTATGGAACGGCGGTATAGGATTGATCCTTGCCGGCCATATTTCGCCCGGCAATCCGACCCTGTCTGCGGGCGACATCCCAGTGTTCTACTTGTAACCTTTGATCAGAATGAGGGTCAGGCCAGGCGGTGATATCGCCGGCGGCGAAAATATCTGGTTGATTGGTTTGCAATCTTTGATTCACGGGTATAGAACCATCCTGGCGGATTTCCAGGCCAGAATCTTTTGCGAAATCGGTATTAAGCTTGATGCCCACACCCATGACCACTAAATCCACATCCAGGCGTTCTCCGTTATTCAAGATGGCCCGCTGCACGCTTGTTTCCCCTTCTAAACCTTCTGACAATGTGTCCGGAAGCAGGCGGACATTATTTTCGCTGAACAAATCATACAAATGTTCACTCAGTTCTTCCGGCACTACATGTTCCAGGAGGCGTGATTCCGGAAATATCTCTATCACCTGCGTTCCGAGCTGCGAGAGGGTGGCTGAAACCTCAGCGCCAATGAAACTTCCTCCCATGACCAGCGCACGCTTATTCACGCCCGCAGCCTCCTGAATATTCTGTGAATCTTCGATGCTGCGCAGTGTAAAGACGTTCTCTAATTCATTCCCCCAGATGGGAAGACGAATCGCGCTCCCTCCGGTGGCCAGCAGGAGTTTCTCGTAGCCAATCTCTTCACCATCTTCCAGCGTGACAATATGGTCTTCAGGTGACAGGCCAGCAGCTTCTGTGCCTTTTATTAAATTGACATTCAATTCCTGATACTTCTCTGAGGGATGGAGGTAGACATGGTCTAAATCCACCTCATTTTTCAGGTAGCCTTTAGAGAGGGGTGGGCGTTGATAGGGACGGTGTCCTTCTTTGGTGATCAAGGCAATCGAACTTTCTTGATCCACTTCACGAATCCCCTCGCAGGCTTTCCCTCCCGCAATGCCTCCGCCGATAATGAGATAGGTGTAACCTTTCATCTGATCCTCCTCTAGCACATAAAAATAGGTGCAAAAAATGGAGCGATATTCATAGTGATAGATCTTTGTTTGAAATATTTAATTCTGATCCTGTAATGTATCTCCATTGAAAAGGGGGGAAAAATCTTCAGGCAATTGAGCTTTGATATCCTTGAGTTCACCCCTGGAAACTGCGTCATCGAGTACGGAAATGACCGCTTGGGCGTGATGAATTGTATCCGGCATATCTACCCCTTCTCTTTCCTGTACGCGCCTGTAAAATTCGTCCAATCCGAATCTTTCAACTTCACCCCCATACGCGAGATAGATACCTATCTCCTCGGGAAGCTGAGCTTTTAGATTATCCCTTTCGTCTTTTGTCAATCGTATTCCGAATACTTCCAGGGTTGCGCGAGTTGCCTTTACAGCTTCTTCCAATTCTGCGAGATGAGCACGGGCATGAACTTCACCTAAGAAATCTTTGTATTTCATAGGATCATTTTCCTCCTTTGGTGATTATTTCATTATCTTTGCTCGGGATATTATTAAGGAAGGGGGACGGAAAGGGCTTACCTGAGTTTCCGCTTTCCTGAATTGTGATATGGGCCTGATCATTCCCTTTCCGGCCCACGATTCTGATCTTCCTTTTACACCAATTCAACTTGGTGTTCAATCTCTAAACCCTGTCGTAACAGGTTGGATACGGGACATCCCTGATCAGCTTTTTCTGCCAACTCCAGAAAGGTCTCTTCGTCATCCAACCCATCCACCTCACCCCGAATGTGTAATGCCATTTTCGTGATTTCAAATCCACCTTCCTCTTTTTTTTCGAGGAAGCAAGTGGCCTGGGTATCAATGCTGACGGGGTCGTATCCTTCTTGATCGATGACATTGGCAAACGCCATGCTGTAGCAAGCGGCATGGGCTGCCGCGATCAATTCTTCGGGATTTGAGCCATCTTCATTCTCAAAACGGGTACTAAAACTGTACGGGGTTTCGAAAAGAGCTTTGCTTTCCGTGCTGATCATCCCATTTCCGAATTTGAGATTGCCGCCCCAAAGAGCGCCTGCTTTTCTTTTTATTGTGGTCATTGTTTCCTCCTGTATACCAAATAAGCCTAAAAGAGTTTCGTGGGTGTGTTTAAAATCCAAACATTTTATTCGAATGTTGACTTCTTTTCTGATATCGACACCATTAATTCGTCAAACGAATTAGCAAATTTCACTACGCCTTCATCCAGTAATTCTTTGGTGATATTCTCCAGATTTATCCCCAGGGATGACAATTGACTTAATTGATGTTTCACCTTCTCGATGTCATTGGTCAATGTGCTTGATACCGTTCCGTGGTCGAGGAAAGCATCCAGTGTTTGTGGGGGAAGGGTATTTATGGTATCTTGACCAATTAGTTCATCAGCATAGAGGGTGTCTGGGTAAGCAGGGTTCTTTGTGCTCGTGCTGCCATACAGCACACGTTGGACGCGGCCACCCTGTTCCGCAAGGTTTTTCCATCGATTTCCAGTAAACTTTTTTAGATAATCCTGGTAAACCATTTTCGCTGATGCGATGCCGATCTTTCCTTGTAAATCCTTTGCGTTCGGTTCATCCATGGCACCCAATATCCTATCGATTTTTACATCAATGCGGCTTACAAAGAAGGAGGCTACAGAGGAGACATCTTGTGGGTCTCCGCCATCCGCTGCATATTGCTCGAGTCCAGAAATGAAAGCGTCTGAAATTTGGTCATACTGACTTCTGGAGAACAATAATGTCACATTGATGTTGTACCCTTGGCTGGTGAGGGTTTCGATAGCTGGCACTCCCTCTGGTGTGCCGGGGACCTTAATCATAAGATTGGGCCGATCCACCAGATCCCAGAGCCGATGAACCTCTTCAATCGTACCCTGGGTGTCATGAGCCAGATGGGGGTTCGCTTCCAGGCTGACATATCCATCCTCACCATTGCTTTGTTCAAAGACTGGTGAAAGGATGTCACAGGCTTTTTGGATATCTGCGACTGCCAGTGCTTCATAAATCTCTTGGGTTGATTTTCCCTGGGAAGTGAGTTCTGTGATCGATTGATCGTATTCCTCCCCATCTGAAATCGCCTTATCAAATATGCTTGGATTTGAGGTCACCCCACGCAATCCCTTTTCAACGTATTCTTGTAGTTCACCATTACCGAGAATGGATCTACGGATAAAGTCCAACCAGATGGATTGGCCGAGCCCTTCAAGCTGGTGTAGTTTGGTTTGGTTCATGCTGTTTCTCCTTTGATCATTTTCCTATTTCAGGTGTGATAATCCAATCGACATACCAGGCTTCATCATCCCGCTTGAGGGAAACCAGGCCTGCATTGTGGAAATCAATCACTTTGTGATCCGGGTCACCGGTTATCAAATACCCCGCTATCCTTTCCATAAAGGGTAAATGACCGACAAGCAATAGATTCTTATTGCCAGCGGTCACTTCGTCCCCTACAGGTTTGACATCATCAACGGGACCCAACCCGGGAGTATCGACAACTCCTTCCTCAGGGGAGAAAAATTGGCCGAAAATTTCTGCAGTTTGTCGTGCCCTTTTCTTTCCACTGTGCCGGATCTGGTCAATCCTCAGATTGAGGTCTTTCCCGGTTTCAGCAACTAAGAGGGCATCTTTTCTGCCTTTGGGTGTCAATGATCTCTCAGGGTCTTGTTCTTCAGTTTTTGCTTCCGCGTGTTGCGCTAAATAAAGTCTCATATGTCCCTTTCTTTTATATCTAGATGAACTTACTGTTCATTTCCTTACCAAGCATGCCAAGCATTGTAAGCTTGTTGGCATTTGCAGGTTGTATTAATACATTACTTCGCTGGGGCAGCCAGGGTCATACTCACAGGCAGGCCCCACATGGCTTCTTTTCGGTATTCCCTGATGTTAAAGCCAGATTGATGAAGCAGGGCCCGGACGGGTATGGGTCGGCAATCCAGTACTCTTGGGAATTTGTTATGCAGCCATTCATAAAGTCGACCGAAAATATTCAGGGGTTCGTCTTTGGCCAGGGAAACGATACAAATTCGCCCCTGACTTTTTAATGCTCGATGACACTCCTCCAGGACATGAGCGATATCCATCGTATGAAATAGTTCCAGGGTAAAACTGATGAAGATCGCTTCCACCGACCCTGTAGAGAAAGGAAGCATGGACGCGTCACCTAAGACCAGACTGACCCTCTTAGATATTCCGTGATCGCTAAGCTTTTCTCGGCTGATTTGAGCCATTCCCTCTGAAATGTCGACCCCATAAACATGTCCTGACTTTCCTGTGCTTTGGGCGATTTGCATCAATGCCTGGCCGGTGCCAAAGCCAATTTCAAGCACATGTTCACCTTCTTGAACAGCGAGCATTTCCAATCCAATGTTGACATATTTCCTCTCGCTTGACGCGGCCAGTGCATCGTAATATGTACTGATGGAGTTGTAATAATTTCTCGCTTCCGCTTTTGAGCGGTTCACTCTGGCGACGTCGGGTTCTACGTCAAGGGTAGGCATCGTCTGGAAAAAAGTCATCAGTGTGCTTCTTCACCCGGATAAACCATGTTATGGGATTTATTGACTAGCCTTCAGAAAGCTGATCACGAAGGCGATCGCCTANAAAGGGCAGATTAAATAANGGGGCAAAAACACAGAAATCAAATAACCCTGCAGCCAGCGGCACCAGCCCGATGATGATTANGACCCACNGCCATACTCCACTCACTGCCCATATGCCGAGGGCGATCAATACCAGCCCTGCTATCCCGCGTANAATACGCCCAGCTTGACTGCCTAAAAACTTGAAGATTTCCACTTTGTCCTCCTATTCTTTAATGTTGAGTTGGTAATCGAATTCACTTAGTCCGATTTCATATTTCCTTCTACTTATAATGTACGAGCCCGCTTCTTCAGTGTCTATAGGTAAAGAAAGAAAGGTCGATCTATCTTTCGATATATATCAAATAATTAGAAAAAAAGAAAGGTGGAACTTTCCTATAATGGCTTGTCCCCGGAAACCAATTTGTTCAACGGCAGGTTTTTCTCTATCCTAAGAGGTAAAATGAAGGTAAGCATATGAAAAGGAGGAATTATGGCCGTTAAATCAATTCCTGAAAAGTATGAGGATTTATTTGAAAAAAGGTCTTTTGGACATCTAGCAACCTTGATGCCGGACGGCAGTCCCCAGGTCACCCCGGTGTGGGTGGATTATGATGGCCATTATGTTCTGGTGAACAGCGCGGAAGGCCGTCAAAAAGATCTCAACATGGAGCGGGATCCGCGGGTGGCGATCAGCATCCAGGATCCAGACGACCCTTACCGCTATGTACAAGTTCGCGGGGTGGTGGAGGAAATCACCACCCAGGGCGCGGATGACCATATTGATAAACAGGCTCAGAAATATCTCGAGGTGGAAGAATATCCCCACCGGGCACCGGGTGAAGTTCGAAAACTGTATAAAATCAAGCCGGAGCAGGTCTGAGTCCTTACTCACCAAGCCGGATTTGTGGATCTAGGGCGGCGTAAAGCAAATCCGCAGCCAGGTTAGCCAGGGCGAATCCGACCACGGTGATCATAGCCACCGCTTGAATCACGGGCAGGTCCCGATTTTCGATCGCGGAGACCAAAAGGCGGCCCATACCGGGATAATTAAACACATTTTCAACCACAATCAAACCGCTGATCAGCCAGCCCACACTGATCGCCAGCACGGTTATGGTGGGAAGGAGAGCGTTCCGGAGCACATGTTTGAGAATCACGGTGGGGTATGATAACCCTTTTAACTCCGCGGTGCGCACATAGGGCTGTTTTAATTCTTCAATGACACCAGCTCGTGTTAAACGCGCCACATAGGCGATCAGGACCAAGGTGGCAGTTAATCCAGGCAAAACGAGCATAGGTAAAGCCTCTCCCAGGGTGGCTTCAGGGGGTATGGAAGAGTTCGCAGGGAAAAGGTCCCATCGGAAGGCAAAGAGTTGAATGAGTACCAAACCGGTCACAAATTCTGGCAATCCTACCACGGCTAATGTAGAGATACTGATGACATGATCGAGCACTGAGCCTTTGAAGATCCCGCTGAAGATCCCCAAAATCAAAGCTAGGGGGATGGAAAAGAACATCGTGACCCCGGCGAGCATCAGTGAATTACGGAATCGGTCTGCAACCATGGGGCGGACCAAGACGTCATTGCTGTATGATTTTCCCCAATCTCCAACTACAAAACCTGTCAACCAATTGACGTACTGTAAAGGAAGGTTTTGGTTTAGGCCCAATTCCTCCCTTAAATCTTGGAGGGCTTCTTCGCCAACCTCGCGACCCAGCAGTATTTGGGCGACATCCCCGGGAAGCCACTGGGTGATCAGGAAAATAACGATAGATGTGATCAGCATGGTCAGCAGCAAAAATCCGATCCGCCTGAGGAGGTATTTCAGCATACGGTCAATAGTCCTCTTGGTGATTATGAAAGGTAAACACTTGTGTTTGTTGTTCTTTTAAATCGTCCGCCGGGATATGGCAGAAATACCATTTTTCTGATTGGCTGTCCTCACGCCAGGGAGGTGTCTCCTCTACACAAATTTTTCCTAAAAATCTTGGACAACGTGAGTGAAAGGGACAGCCCCGGATGTCGTCAGAAGGATTAGGAACATCCCCTTTAAGCCGAATATCTTGTTGTTCCGCATCCGGGTCAATGAGGGGGACAGAGGAAAGTAGAGCTTCCATGTAAGGGTGGAATGGCGGATCAAAAGCGCTCTTTGTGGGGCCGTGTTCCATTAATTGACCGAGATACATGACGGCAATTTCGTCCGCCAGATACCCCACAACGGTAAGGTCATGGGATATGAAGAGCAGACTCAACGATTCTTGGATTTGAAGTTTGTTGAATAAATTAAGGATAGAAGCCTGTACTGAAACATCAAGAGAAGAAATGGGTTCATCGGCGATGACCAATTGCGGTTGTGTAGCCAAAGACCTGGCAATGGCTACGCGTTGTTTTTCTCCTCCGCTGAGTTGATCGGGTAAACGGGTGGAAAGCTCTGGGGAAAGGTGGACAGCGTCCAGAAGGCGATGGACTTGTTCTTCCATATCATCCTTCTTGAATCTGCGTAATCGATGCAGAGGGCGCTGCAGGATTTGTCGGACGGACCTGTAAGGGTTGAGAGTGTCCTCCGGATCCTGGAAAACGATTTGGATTTCACTCAAGGTTTGGAGGTCACGTTGGCCGATTTCTTTGGGGAGGTTTTCTCCTTGGAATTGAAATTCTCCCTGGTCGGCGGGATGGATTCCCAGGATGGACCGAGCCAGGGTGGTTTTTCCGCTCCCGCTTTCCCCCACTAAACCGGTGATTTGCCCCTTTGGTATGGATAGATCAATATCATTAACCGCTTTTACAGGGGAGCTGGTTTTGCCAAAGATTAGGTTGAGAATAGATCGTCTTTTTTGGAAGTGAACCTGGATGTCCTCCATTTGGAGTAAAGGACCAGTGGTTCCCGCTTGATCAGCGCTTTCCTGATTTTGATTGTACTCCGGCATGGGTTGGCGGGGGTTCACTTCCCCTGCTCTGATCTCTTTCCAACGGTGGCAGCGAGAGAGGTGATCCTTCGCCGCTTCATACAGAGGAGGGTATTCATGGCAAATATCAATTGCCAGGGGACAACGAGGTTCGAAGACGCAGCCAGAAGGGCGTTCGCCGAGAGGGGGTATACGGCCTTGAATGGGCCTGAGTTTGACTTTTGACTTATTATCTCCCAGGCGGGGGACGCTGTCGATCAAGGCTGTGGTGTAAGGATGGCGGGCCTGGCGGTAGATCCTCTGGGTGTCGGCGATTTCCACTAGTTCGCTGGCATAAAGAACTGCAATCCGGTCACAAAGCTGGGAAACCACTCCCAAATTGTGGGTTATGTAAAGCACTGCTGTGGACGGATTATCCATCAATAATTGACGGAAAAGATCCAGAATCGAGGCTTGGGTGGTGACGTCCAAACTGCTTGTGGGCTCATCAAGGATGAGCAAATCGGGTTCAGTGCTGATCGCCATTGCGGTTAACACCCGCTGGAGCATCCCGCCAGAGATTTGATGCGGGTAGGAGGATATCACCCGTTCTATGTCACTTAACTGCACCTGTTGGAATAATTCACGCATCCGCTGGGCGGCACCACTTTTAGAGAGACCCAGTTTGTAACGGAGCAGTTCTCCCACCTGTACACCAATGGGTAGGGAAGGATTTAATGAGGAGCGCGCGTCCTGGGGTACAAAAGACATCTGGGTTCCCCAGATATCTCGCATGTCTCTTTTTGATAATTCAAGAAGGTTCTGCCCGAGAAAAGAGAACTCGCCTTCACAAATCATGCCCTCCTCAGGCAGATACCTCAAAGCTGCTAAAGCAATTGTGGTTTTTCCCGAACCGCTTTCCCCGACAAGCCCCAGGGTTTGTCCGGGTTGAATTTGAAAAGTTTTTTTTTCTCCCTTTTGCGGATAGGTTATACAGAGGTCTTTCACGTTCAACACGGGTTCCTGGGCGAGATTCACGATTATCTCCTCAACCGGGTAGGAGTCTGCATGATGTCTTTGAGGGCATCAGCGACCATGTTGACACTGATCACAACCAGGGCGATGGCACCCGCTGGGAAATAGAGGGCCCAGGGGGTCTGGGTCACATTAGCCCGTCCTTCTTTGACCATTAAACCCCAGTCGGGGCTGGGAGGTTGGACGCCCACCCCTAGAAAGCCCAGGGAGGCGACTAAGAAGATCGCATAGGAAAATCGCAAGGATGCCTCTACGGCGAGGGTGGGTAGGGCAGAGGGCAAGATCTCCCGGAAAAGGAGGAAGGCAAGTGGTTCCCCTTGGATTCGTGCCGCTTCCACAAAACTTTTAGATTTAATCGATAAGGCTGCGCTGCGGATGACACGAGTGACGATAGGAGTGTAGACAACCCCGATGACGATGAGCACGCTGTTCCGGGAAGGTCCTAATGCACCCAGGAGAACAAGGGCTAAAAGCAGTGCGGGGAGCGCCATGATACTGTCGAAAAAGCGCATAATGACTTCATCTACCCATCCCCCTATATACCCTGTTACGAGTCCCAGTGTGGTCCCAAACAGGACAGCGATAGATGTGCCCAGACCTGCCAGAGCCAGGACATCGCGTGCCCCGAGAACGACACGGCTGAAGATATCCCGTCCCAGATAATCTGTCCCAAACCAATGTTTGGAGGATGGCGGCTGCCTGGCATCCTCATAGATCTGCTCGTTTGCCCCGAAAGGGGCAATCCAGGGTCCAAACAGGGCTAAAAGGAGAAAAGACAAGAGGACGATCATCCCCACGGCGGAAGGGAGGCGATGAAACAAACTCTTTAAGATGGAGATGAATTGCCTCCCTTGTCTTGAAACGTCTTGGAGTAGAGGCTCGTTTCTTTCCGTCAAAATCACTCCTTTAGGTATACGGTTCGGAGATCTGTCCGGCCTGAAAAGGCTTTGAGCTCAAAACCTGCATAATCATCGCTGATTACTCCGTATTCTGCAAAGAAATAGGGTACGATCATGGGGCCCCTCTCCACCATTATACGTTGAATCTGGTGATAGGCGTCGATTCGTTCTTGTTCGTTCAGGGTAGTTCCTGCAGTTTCAATCAACTCATCAACCTCGTCATCACAGAACCGGGTCTCATTCCATTTTGCCCCACATTTCAGCATTACATCCAAGTAGAACTGGGGATAAGGTCGATGACCCCAGCCGGTAATACCCAGGGGGACATCCAACCATTTTCCCTCACCATAATACACGCTTTCCGGGAGGGTGACGATTTCCGCGTTGATTCCGGCTTCAGACCACTGCTCCTTCAGGACCACAGCCAGATCCGGGAAGTTCAGTGTGTCGAGAAGATTCAATTTGATATCAAGACCGTCCTCATATCCCGCTTCCGCCAATAAATCTCGTGCTCTTTGAGGATTGTACTCAAGCATGGCAGGTTCTTCGGTATAGTATTCCGAGAAAAGGGGCCCGATGGGGGAATCGCGACCCACCGCGCCATATCCCTGCTGGATGACGTTAAATATCGCTTTCCGATCGGTGGCGATTTTAAACGCCTCAACGACTTTGGGATCGTTTCCGGGTTCCATGTCTGTCCTCAGACGAACCGCAGCGAATTGGTTGGTGGCGATGTCGTAAGCTTGAAGGTCATCTACCCCGGAAAGGCTTTCATAGAGCGGGGTGGTCAAATCCATTGTCAGGTCGATTTGACCGCCCTGGATGGCATCGGCAGCTGCTGCCTCTTCATTAAAGAATATGATCGTTAAACCAGCCAGTTTTGGCTGACCCTCGATAAAATAGTCCGGATTGGCTTTCATGATGATCCGGTCTTCTGGACGATATTCTTCGACTATGAAAGGTCCCGTGCCGTTGAAGTCTTCTGGATCCTCGGTTCCAGCCTTCATTATCAACGCATGGTTGTCGCTCAGATCGTAGAGAAAGAATGGATTGGTCTCCTGGAGCGTGAATTGAACCTCATAGGTTGAGGTCGCTTCAATACTCTCGATGTTTGCGTAGAGGTCCACGGTCGGTAAGCCTTCCGTATCCCGCAAGCGTTTATATGTCCAGACCACACTTTCTGCTGTGAATTCGCTCCCGTCGTGAAATGTGGCATTCTCCACCAGTTGGAAGGTATATTGGAGGCCATCTTCGCTGCGGGACCAGTCTTGTGCCAACCGGGGCACGATCTCGTTGTCCGCATTGACATCCACCAAATAGTCATAGACATGGTTAGCGATCAGGACTTCACTGTCAGAAGAGATCTTCGCCGGGTCCGTCTGCTTGATGGGGAAGGCACTCGCTTTCAGTGTGCCACCATTCTCGGAGCTCATATCTTCTTCGGTCAGGGTCTGTTTGGTATCGGGTTTATCTGTAGAGGAAACATTTTGGGCTGGGGTTTCCTTTCCTGTCCCGCAACCTGAAAGCAGCAGGATAAAAGCAACTAAGGTCGTTATTATGTGAATGAATTTTTGTTTATCCCTTCTCATCTTTTCCTCCTAACGTCATATGGATTAATTTATAAGATGGTTATTTTCATTTTCTTTTAAATTTTCGAGCTAATGTGGGAAGGGCCTCAGCATACGCGGGATGGATGTGCATAGATTGATCTAAATCATGCCATGTAGCACCATGCTGAATATGAGCGATTAAAACATGCACCAATTCCGCTGCTTCTGGACCGACCAGGGTTCCTCCCAAAATCTGGTCTGTGTCCTGGTCGACAACCATGCGGTAAAAGCCCCTTGTTTTACCTACCTCAATTGCCCGGGCTACTTGATTTAAAGGCAGGGTTTCACTTTCCGCTTTGATTCCTTTCCCTTGGGCTTGTTCCAAGCTCAATCCCGCCTTTCCCACCTGGGGGCTGGTGAAAAAAGCATATGCAAGAGTCCGGTCTCCCTGTTTTCTATCGCCCCCGTTAAAAATGGAAAGCAAGCGTCGATAATCTTCCCAAGAGACATGTGTAAACGCGGGTTGGCCGATAACATCTCCAATGGCATATATTCCGGGACAGCTGGTTTGGAACTGGTCATCCACCTGAATATGCCCTTTGTCGTCCACATCAACACCGCTGGCTTCCGGCTGCAGGGCTTCTGTGTTCGGTTTTCTTCCTGTGGCCACCAACAGGGCGTCCCCGTGAATAGTCTCTCCCTTTTTGGTTTCCAATTGGTAAGCCCCCGAGGAGCGCGAAATACGGTTAACAGATGTCTCAAAATGGAAAGTCACCCCGTCCTCCTCTAAAGCTTCCGTGATCACATCGCTGACCCTTTCCTCTTCGCGGTGGATGATCCGGTCGTTCCTTTCCAGAATGTGGGTTTCCGTACCAAGCCGAGCCATCCCCTGGCCGAGTTCCACGCCGGTGTACCCACCGCCGAGAATGAGAAGACGATCTGGCTGATCCTCCATCTCCCAAAAACTTTCGTAGGTGAGATAGGGTGCGTTTTCAATCCCGGTAATTGGAGGGATAAAAGGAGATTTGCCGGTATTGATGACGATCTTTTCCGCGGTGTAATGCTGGTCTCCCGCCTCGACGACCCGCGCGTCTTGAAAGGACGCTGTGGCTGGGATAAGTTCAAGGTTGGGGTGGGATAGCCTTTCCTTAACTCCATCCGACCATTCATCAATAATCTTTCGCACCCGATCCATAACCTTGGGGAAATGAACCTTTCTAGAGGTTCCAATCCCCAGCATGTCCACGTGATTGACCTCGTGTGCAGCGTGCGCAGACGCTAAAAAGGACTTCGATGGTGTGCATCCATAGTTCACACAGGAACCACCCCAAGAACTTCTTTCAATAATGACGATTTCTTTACCTTTCTCGGCGAGCTCAACAGCTAACGGGACCCCTCCTTGACCGGAACCAATGATGATGACATCAACCTCTTTCATAGGTATGCTCCTTTTCCGTCAAAAAATCGCCAAATGTTTTGTTTTTTCATTTATGGTCTTGATAAAAAAAACTATGGTCAGCATTTTGTTCTAGTTTTCATATAGGACCCTAAAGAACTTGTGCACTTCAACCGGCATTTAGTATAAATATTTTTGTGCAGCAGTGAGTACACTCCCATTTGAATGAACGATGACGTTATCCTCTCCCTGATTTTCTATTTCCAAGACCCCGCTTTTCTTGCCCGTATTATCTTATTTTTGCATCCGGTGAGTATATGTCCAACCATGAAATAATTTTCCTACCAAATAAGTAAAAATTTCTGTATTTAACGATAAAGAAAATATTCGCTTTTTTGTATAGATAATCATGATGCTTAAGATACATCTCTGGATACAATCAATATGATTTCCTCATTTTCGAGCATCAATTTACTTGTAACTACGCAATCATTTAAGCACATCTCCAACCAGATTAGAATACGGATCAGGATGCTTGTATGTTCACCCTGCAAAATAGAAATGTAACCATGCTTGTATCTATTCTCATCGGTGGGATACATTCCAGAATGGAAATTATTCCTTATCATGTATGTATGAGAAAGGAAAAACCCGAAAGCAAGGAAAGAAGTTATGCAAAATGAAACTATGCCCAAGGTGGAAAATTTTCAACGTTTCGTGGGAAAGGAAACTGTGGAGCGGGTTCATCATAAGGCGAGAAAACTGGAAGACCTCCACGTGGCCCATGTAAATTCTACATACTACGGGGGAGGTGTGGCAGAACTATTAGGCGCGTTAACCCTGTTGATGAATGATGTGGGCATACAAACTGGGTGGCGAGTGATCCAGGGCAGTCCGGATTATTTTAGTGTCACAAAAAAGTTGCATAATGCGTTACAAGGAGATGAGATCAACCTAACATCCTTGAAAAAACGCATCTATGAAAATGTGGTTTATGAAAATGCGATTCGGAACCATCTTGACCACGACAGGGTAATCATCCACGATCCGCAGCCGCTGCCCATGATTTCGCATTACGAAAAGCGCGGTCCATGGATCTGGCGTTGCCATCTCGACCTCACAGATCGCAATCAAGATGTGTGGGAATATCTATCCCAATTCATAAATAAATATGACGCTATGATAGTGAGTCTGGAGGAGTATAAACAAGATATTCCCGTTCCCCAGACGCATTTCATGCCGGCGCTTAATCCTTTCAGCATCAAAAACCGACGCTTGTCTGATGAGGAAATGGATGATCGCCTGGATTACTATGATATCCCGACGGATTTACCCATCGTGACCCAGGTTTCGCGTTTTGATCGCTGGAAAGACCCAGAGGGTGTCATAGAGGCCTTTAAGATGGCTCAAGAGGACATCGATGCCACACTTGTCCTCCTGGGCAGTATTGCCACCGATGATCCGGAAGGGCAAAAAGTGTATCAATCTTTATTGGATTCCCGCGAGGAACGCATCATCATCCTGGCAAAAGAAGATACAGCCCTTGTCAACGCGCTTCAGACGCGCTCTGCGGTTGTCCTACAAAAGTCGATTCGAGAAGGCTTTGGCTTAACGGTGACTGAAGCAATGTGGAAAGGGACTCCGGTCATTGGTGGCAATGTGGGGGGCATAAAGCACCAGATTCATGATGGGGAAAACGGGTATTTGGTTTCTTCCATTGAGGAAGCAGCAGAAAAAATTGTGACCCTCATCGAAGATCCGGATCTGCGGGAGGAAATGGGCCATAAAGCCAGGGAATCTGTCCGGGATGACTATTTGATGATCAGGCTCTTAGAACAGTATCTGGATCTTCTGGATAATTTCGAAACGAGCTACTCATATCAAGAATGAAGTAGCTCATGATGTTTACGGGAAAAGAGAGACGAACTCAGGTTAGTGGTAAACAGAAGAGGTGGCTGCAATGTCTGAAGAAACGCAAGAAAAGCCTAATGATCATGATCTTCCAAATCAAGAAGAGGAATACGTTGAGTTAATCCCGGTAGATGAAGAGGAAAGGGAAGGCGAAGATTATCTCCTAGAAGAGGAAATGCCCCTTGATAAATTAGCTGCAGATGAACGTTCTGAAGATACCGTAGAGAGACAAAAGCGGTATTCGGAGGATGAAGCCGTAACGGAAGATTTTGAAGAAAGGCAAAAATTAGCCCATGGGGGACGAGAGAAGATCAAAGAGGAATTAGAAAAGAGGCATTTCAATTCACCTGATGTAGCGGGAGGAGATATAGACGCCGATTGGGAGAGCGCGGATACGGGGAGTGGGGCAGAAGCTGTTGGTGGAACGGAGCCCACGCCGGATCAGGATGTGGTAGACAAGTTGGGGGAAGCAGTGGGGATTACTTACGATGATGATGAACCGTTAAATACTGAAAAGAAAATGAAAGAACGCAGGGAAGAACGATTGGAACCTTACTCCGGGCAAGAGGAAGGGATATCAGAGAAGGAAATCCGGGAAAGGGAAGAAAATACAGAAAAATAAAAAGGCATGGATTGATCGAAGGTAAATATGGTACTGAGCAAATTGGAGGGGAAAAGGAGGTATCGCATGCGTTTCTTTAGAGGTTCGGTCGTAAAGGCCGCGGATGAAGAGGAAGTAGGCACAGTGGACCGAGTGATCATCGACCCCCACACGAAAGAAATTTCCCATCTTGTAGTTGGTGAAGGGATGTTGTTCCCTACAGGAAGGGTGATCCCCATTGAGATGGTGGAATCAACGAATGAAGACGAAGTGGGTTTAAACAAGCCCTCAGAGGAGTTGGATTCTTTGCCGGTTTTTGAGGAAGCTTATTTTGTGGAGCTGAGTGAGGCGGAGCAGCCTTTTGAAGACGTGGATGCTTTGTATTGGTATCCGCCTGTGGGAGGGTGGTGGAATACGGGGAACATACTCGGGTATGCCATGCCTAAATACATACTCAAAGCGGAAAGAAATGTCCCAGAGGGGATGATTGCTCTTGAGGAAGGCGCAGATGTGGTGACCCAGGATGGCGAGCATGTGGGGCATATTTCGCGGGTAAAAACGGAAGACGAGAAAGTCACCCACATCGTGGTAAGCGAGGGCCTTTTGTTTACCGAAGAAAAAGCTATTCCCTCTAAATGGATTCAAGAAGTAAGAGAGAACGAAGTCCTACTCTCTGTGGAATCAGATACGCTGGAAAATCTACCTGAAGAAGAAAGTAACTGATTAACATAGGGATCATCTGGGAAGAGATGGAGTTGGTGGATATGAAAGAAGCGATGTTCTATGAGTCCCTGGGGGGCCAAGAAGTCCGCTGTGATTTGTGTGCACATCACTGCAAGATTCAGGAGGGCCAACGGGGGATTTGTCATGTTCGGGAAAATCAGGGGGGGACATTAAATACCCTGGTCTATGGGCGGACGATCTCCCAACATGTGGATCCCGTTGAAAAGAAACCTTTGCTTCATTTTTATCCTGGAAGCCGTGCGTTCTCAATCGCAACGCCGGGATGTAATTTTCGCTGCCAGTGGTGCCAGAATGCAGGGATCTCTCAAATGCCCAGGGAAAGGCAGATGATCATGGGGAGTGAAGCCAGCCCGGATAAGATCGTGGAAACCGCCCTGGATCAGGGTTGTAAGAGCATTGCTTATACCTATACGGAGCCCACAATCTTTTTTGAATATGCCTATGATACAGCGCAAATCGCCCACGAGCGGGGTTTGAAAAATATATTTGTCACTAACGGGTATATGACTGAGAAAACACTCAAAAAAATTGAACCATTTCTGGATGCAGCGAATGTTGATTTGAAAGGCTTCCAAAATGATTTTTATCGAAAATATGTGGGGGCAAAGCTCGAACCAGTCCTGGAAAACTTAAAGATAATTAAGGAATTAGATATTTGGTTGGAAGTCACCACACTGGTTATCCCGGAATTGAATGACAGCAATCAAGAATTAAGGAAAGCAGCAAAGTTCATCGCTGAAGAGTTGGGTGAGGAAACTCCCTGGCACATAAGCGGGTTTTATCCTGCTTACCAGATGCAAGATGTCCCTCCCACCTCACCGGAGCGCTTGCGTAATGCGTATAAGATTGGAAAGGAAGAAGGTCTTGAGCATATATATAACCGGCAAGTCAGAGGAGGAAGCGACACGCACTGTGCTGGGTGCGGGGAAACATTGATCGATCGCCAGGGTTACTTGATCACAGAAAATCGGATCGGGGAAACTGACAGCTGTCCCAATTGCGGGGAAAGGATTCCCGGAGTTGGAATGTCGGGTTAACGATCGAATTTTCGGAAACCTGGCTCCACGAGATTCCAGCTAAGGAGGAAATATATGCCAGAATTACCTGATGTGGAAGTGTTCAGGCGTTACTGTCAATCCACCAGTCTGCACCAAAGGATTACAGATGTCACGGTATATAGTGAAAGTATTTTGGATGGAATCACGGAAGAGGGGTTGAGAACATATTTAAGGGGGCAAAAGTTTCAAGGCACGGATCGTCATGGAAAATATTTATTTTTAGATGTGAGTGGAAAAGGATGGTTGGGCTTACATTTTGGGATGACCGGGACTTTAAAGTACTATAAAAATGACCATGAAATCCCCGATTATACAAGAGCGCTGTATGACTTTGAGGAAGATTACCATCTGGCTTTCATCATGCCGCGGAAATTGGGATCAATCTTTACTGTGGGTCAGATCCAGGACTTCATGGAGGAAAAGGAGTTGGGACCGGATGTGTTTAAGGAGGATTTTGATGAAGAAACATTTTTGGAATTGATTTCCGACCGAAGGGGGATGAGTAAATCCCAATTGATGAACCAGAAACTTATCTCAGGGATCGGGAATGTTTATTCTGATGAAATCCTTTTTCAGGCGAAAATCCATCCCCGAAAAAAGCTCAAAGAATTGTCGGAGGAAGAGAAGAGGAGAATTTTCCGGGCGATGGAAGATGTACTCGATACGGCCGTAGAAAAGCAGGCGGACCCCGATCAATTTCCAAGCTCTTATCTCACACCCCATCGAGACAATGAAGCCACCTGTCCCCGCTGTAATCGGGAGATAGAAAAAATCAAGGTATCAGGTCGTTCAAGCTATTNCTGTCCTTTCTGCCAGGGTGAATAGAATCTGTTACGTACGTGTGCGGATAAACAAAAAACCCACTTCTAATTTTATTTGAAACCGTTTTATAATCATAACTTAAATTGAGTTGAAGGTAGATGCAAATATTAACATACACTGGGGAACGGAGGAGAATTTATGAAAGAGAGTATTTATAAAAAAATTGAAATCACGGGTACGTCGGAAAAATCCCTCGAGCATGCGATCAATAATGCTATTCTCAAAGCGTCAGAAACTGTACGCAATATGCGTTGGTTTGAAATGACGGAAGTACGGGGAAGGATTGACGGCGAAAAGACGATTCAATGGCAGGTCACTGTTAAAATTGGATTTGCTTTGGAGGACTGAAAAGGAAAAACACGTGAAAAGTCCTCCTGGGTCGAAAGGTGGCCAGGGGGACTTTCCTGTTTGGGATATTGCATATTGGACTTCAGGTCACAAATAACAGACCTCGGAGATTGTTAGTTTTCCAACACCGGTAAATTGAAGAGGGTTTTGTGATGTTCTTTGAGCATGGAAAGGAAATCTGTTTTTCCATGCATACTTTTTCGATCTCTGATATCAGAGCCAAGGCATTCTTAAGTGGGTTTTTAAGAAAAGTTGACAGAGCGCTTTATCCGGCATACCGTTCATGATGGGGTATTTTTTCCTGTAACAATGTCAGCATTTCCTCCAGAGACCAATCGATATAAGTTTCTTCATGTAGGTCAACCCACCGTATTTTGGCTTTTTCACCCTTGTTGCTGATGGCCAAGATGGAGATAGCTGAGTCCGGGATGAGCAAATCATTTAATTGCTCGGGGATATTTCCATTAGAAGACAGTGTGACAATGACCCAATGGGCATTGTGTTTTTCTGCCAACTTTTTAATTTCCGGAAATTGCTGTGTCTCGCCCACTATTTTCAAGCTGGGTGATTTATCGATTACACTTTTAAGCATTTCCCTCAGCAGCCTGGATTCATTGGCTAAAACAATGCGACATGGTTCCATATCATTCCCTTTTCAGTCTGAATGTATTTTAATCCTAACTTCAGCGATTTGTTCATTCCAAGCATAACATGTTGAGAATAAATGCCAATATATCAAAGGAGTAGAAAGGGGTATATTTTCAGGTATAACTAAGGTTTTATTTATCTATATACCCAAACATGTAACTAGAAAGGCCTTCATATCTATAGATATTTGGATCGGTTTGTTTTACAGTAAAAGGAGCATGATGGAAACGCACATAAATCAGTTTAGTTATGAGATTCATAAAATGGTAAGTAACCTGTAGATTGGAGGCATAAAATGACGAACACATATACATATACTGCAAGAAGCGCTGACGATCCTCAAAGAGTAATCACGTTCACATTAAGAGAAGAGTATCTTGAAGTCAATCTGACGGGTATGTTGGACAGCATAGGGGAAGTTGTTTCCGAGGAAGAAAAAGGGGATATGATTAAAACGCAAGTTAAAACCCAGGCTAAACCCGCTGCATTGAAAGTGATGGAAGCGTTTTCAGGTCCTATCCATATTTCTGATGTAACGGGCGAGGTGGAGGGAGATAAGTTGAAACTCCGGGTGTGGAAACGCATGGGTGGACTTCGAGCAGCCCCTATTTTGTTGGACTTTGCGAGCGTGGATAACCCTGAGGCAGCCAAAGCTTTTGTCGCTGAATTAAATGAACGAAAACAAAGGGCGGAACATATGGGTAGATTTTTTGGGCCGCTGGATTATTGGTTGGGTTGGATTGCTTTGGCTGTGGTATTAATTGTGCTTTGGAGATGGCCCCGAGATAGATCCAAAGGAGAGTAAAGGGGGTAATGATTTTATTCAGGGAGTCGTGTTGGTGGGTACTGATACTATCCCTCCAAGAATGTATTGCGCATAGGGTTAAAGATAACCCGGGAAATGGGATTTGATGTTATAGTTAGTGGCAGCATATGTTGGGAGGTAAATGGGTACGGAAGTAACTACTGAATATGGAGAGAATGCTAATGGTTAGCGACGTCACTGGTGAGCTGGTGGAGATATCTAGAAAAGTATTTAGGGTAATAAAAAAGACAATAACCAGTTTTCAAGACCAAGAAGCTTCCAGGGCAGCAGCGAGTATGACGTATTACGTCTTATTTTCCCTTTCACCTTTGCTGATCATCATGGTCACCGCGGCCAGTTATTTTGTGTCTGGCAGTAAAGCGATTGCCCAAATCAAAACAGTGATGACGTCCGTAATACCAGTTTCACAATCTATCGTTCAGCGAAATATTCAACGGATTCAAGAAGTGAGAAATTCAATCGGCTTATTGGGTTCGATTGGTTTCCTATGGTCTGCCTCCAATGCCTTTTCTATCTTGGTTGATAATATCAATAGGGCCTGGCCTGAAATCAAAAAGAGGAGTTTTGTTCAAAAACGATTATTAGGCCTGATTATGGTTGGTGTGATCATCGTTTTACTCATCCTGTTGATGCTGTCTTCTACCGTTTTTGATATCCTGACTAAGATTGAATTTAATATATCCAACTTTCCTCAAATTAATGAATTGGATTTGGTGACATTCATCGCTGATGCTGTTTCCTGGATCTCACCTTTTCTTTTTTTCCTGAGTTTATATTTTTTGCTGCCCAGGACAAAGGTTAATAGGTTAGCCGCTTTGATAAGTTCAACAATAATCACTTTAATTTGGCGGGGAGCTTCCATTGGATTTAAATGGTATCTGAGCAGTGGTCTAGCGCGTTATCAGTTTGTGTATGGTTCCTTGAGCACGATCGTCGTCCTGCTTTTTTGGATATATCTAAGCAGTTTAATTGTCTTCTTTGGGGCCCATCTTTGCAAAACACTGTCACATGAATTATCTAATGACAGTTAACTCTGAAAAACATTTCCTTTAACTATATCGAAATCTATAACTGGAAGATAAACTAGATCTATAAACAACGATTTGGTTTTATGCTAGCCTACCTATAGATTGAGCTAATTTCGAGGAGAAGGAAATGGGCAATAACATCCGGATTGGGAAAATATTTGGTATCAAAATAAAAATCAATTGGAGCTGGTTATTCATTCTGGTTTTAGTCACCTGGAATCTAACTAATTTATTTGGAAACTTGCATCCAGAATGGACAATTCAGAAAAGGTTTATCATTTCGCTTACAGCCGCCATTTTGTTTTTTGCATCTGTTCTGGCACATGAATTAGCACATTCCTTGATGGCGAGAGCCAGAGGGGTACCGGTTCAGGGCATTACACTGTTCCTTTTTGGTGGCGTATCCAGCATCCAACGCCATCCGGATTCCCCGCTTTCTGAATTCTTGATCACGATTGTAGGTCCGGCGACGAGTATTATGCTGGGGATTTTCTTCATTGCTGTTTCAGGCGTTGGAGTTCAATCGTTGGATCTTCAAGTTGAGAATCCCTCTGATATTATCTCGCAATTGAAACCACTCCCAACTCTCTTGCTGTGGCTGGGTCCCATCAATCTGCTTTTAGGTGTTTTTAACATGATTCCCGGTTTTCCTCTGGATGGAGGAAGAGTGCTCAGGTCCATCTTGTGGAGCATCACAGAAGATCTGAGAAAAGCTACAAGGTGGGCTTCATGGGTTGGGCAAAGCATCGCATGGCTGATGATCATGGGCGGCATTTCCATGATATTTGGCGCGAGTATCCCTTTCTTTGGAAGCGGTTTGATTGATGGTTTATGGTTGTCTTTTATCGGATGGTTTCTGAACAGCGCGGCGGTCCAAAGTTACCAGGAGATTGTAGTCCAGGATATTTTAGAAGGCGTGAAAGTTGAGGATATGATGCGGTCTGATCCTCCAACCGTGAACGGACAAGTGAGTGTTTCTGAACTGGTAGATAAACATATCATGCAGAAGGATGACCATGCTTTTCCCGTGTTGGAGGAGAAACGCTTGGTAGGTTTGGTGACCCTAGAGGACGTCCGGGGTGTCAATAAAGAGCACTGGGAAGATGTGTTAGTCAAAGAGATCATGACACCCAAAGCTGAGTTGGTAACTGTGACTAGGGATGAAGATGCATCTGATGCCTTTTCGAAATTAAGCCGAAAATCTGTCCGGCAGCTTCCAGTCTGCGAAGGGGATGAAATTGTGGGCCTGTTGCGCCGTGAAGAGATCGTAAAGTGGCTGAAAATTCACGCAAATAGTGTTATGGGAAATATGATGTCAATATCTGCGTCCATGAATAGAAGGATTCCAGATAATAAGGGGAAGGAAAAGGAAGAAAAAATCTAAAAATTTGAACTGAAGTTTATGAAGGGTGTTGATAAATTTGATAATACGTTTAGTTTACGTAAAAAAAGGAGACTTGAGATGAAATCAGAAAAGAAAGAAGCCTATCAGGAAAAAGTGGAAGCTGAACTTGAAGAATTAGAGGCCAGAATCAATTTGTTGATTGCAAAAGCCAAAAATGCTAGCGCTGACACGAGAATTAAAGCTCAAAACCAGATATCTCTCCTAAAAGAGAAATATGAAAATGTAAGTGAGGAAATAAATGGTTTGCAATCCCAATCAAAACAGGCCTGGGAAGAAGTGACAAATGGCATAGATGAGGCTTTGGATGACTTGAAAGTGTCTGTGGATGAAGCTATCGAACAGTTTAGCTAAGATGTTGGAAAAGGAGATTGTGATGGCAGAGAGGATCATTTTTCGCCAAAATAACAAGTTTGAAGTGGAGTTTCTGGCATCGGACCCCCGAGAACCGGAAAATGAGGAGGTTTATGAAGTGGAAGGCTTGCATGAAGTCACTCCTTACGGGATGATGTTATTCAGTTTAGCCTCCTGCACAGCTCAAGTAGTCCTTTCATACGCAAATCACCATCAAATCTCACTCCAAGAAGTGGAATTTGATGTGACATATGAACGTATTTTCGAAGAGGATTGTGAGAACTGCCAGGATATCGATCGATATAAGGAACATATAAAGGAATCGATCAAGCTTGTAGGCGATCTCTCGGAAAGGGAACAGCAGAAACTTTTTAAAATTTCACATCAGTGCCCGATCCAAAAGATGTTTCAAGATGGGATTGAGGTCAAATCGAAGAAGGTCTAAGAAACCAACCTCAGACTTAAAGGAGAGTTATGGATTTATTATCACTGAAAGCTTTTAAAGAGTTAATGGAATCTCGTGGAGACAAATGCATATCTTTATTTATGCCAACCCAAAAAACGGGGAAGGAAGTAAGACAGAATTCCATTCGCTATAAGAATATTCTCCAAACCGTGGAGAGAAAATCGAGGGATGGAAAATCGAGGGACGGGAAAACGGGAAATCGAGGAATACCTTCAACCATTAAAACAATTGATTTCAAAGGACACTTTTTGGCGGAATCAGGGAATCGGACTGGCAATTTTTTATCAGCAGGGCGAGTTTCTAGCATACAGGCTCCCCATCCCATTCGAGGAAAAGGTTTTTGTTAGCGACCGATATTATATCCGGCCCTTGCTGCCAATGTTTGTCGAAAATGAGAAATTTTACCTCCTGGCCTTAGACTTGAAGGATGTAAAACTATATGGGGGTACCAGATACACTGTTGATGAAATCAATTTGAGCGATAAACCCACAAGCATGGAAGAGGCCTTGGTTTATGAAGATCCTGAGAAGAGGTTGGAGTTTCACAACACAAGTTCACCCAGTCACGAGGGACAAAAAGGAGTTTTCCATCAACATCATCCAGAGGAAGATGAAGAAAAAGACATCCAGCGTTTTTTCAACAAGGTTGATACAGCGGTAATGGACAGGATTGGGGGTGAGACCGCTCCGTTAATTATTATGGGGGCAAACAACCAACTACCCATTTATAAAGACGCTAACTCCTATCCGCATCTGGAGGGAGAAATTGAGCGCGGAAACCCCCATACATTGGATGCTGGTGAATTACATGAAATGGCCTGGGAAAAAGTCTCCCGTGTCGTGGAAAAAGAGATAGAGAAAGTAAAAAATGATTATCACGTTTTGCTTGAAAGGGATCAGGCACTTCATGAAATGGAAGATATTGTGCCTGCTGCAATTCATGGCCAAATAAGTAAATTGATGACTGCAAAGGGTAAATCAAGCTGGGGAACTTACAATCTGGAAGCGAATGAATTCCAGGAAAAACCTCCTGAGGAAGAAGGCAGCAGAGAAATGGTCGGGTTCGCTGCCATCCAGACAATAGCCAATGATGGGGTGGTATATGAGTTGGAAGAGAAGGAAATGCCTGACCCTGCGAACAAAGTGGCTGCGATCAAACGGTATTAGGCGGGGTATGTCAGGAGGAGTCTGATGGAGGATCAAAACAAAAGAGTAGTCAGAAAGAGATCAGAAATGAGAAAGGCTGACGTAAACTATCGTATCGTGTGGGGGATATTCTTCGCGGTTATGATTACAGCTGCCATATTTCTGGGTACTTATCTGATTGAAGTTGCTCTGCTCATATTTGGAGCTGCTTTGATGGCAGTTTTCCTCAGGATTCCCGGGGATTGGCTGGACCAAGTCACTCCCCTCCCAAAACGGTGGGCCACTTTGATCTCACTGCTACTGGTTTCAGGGTTATTTGTGCTCCTGGGTATGTTATTGGCCCCGAGCATCTCATCACAATTTGACCGGATATCGAGTCAGATCCCGGACATAACCAAGAGCATAAGAGCTAATTTACGGCAATATCCTTGGGCCCAAAATTGGTTTGAGCAGGTTCAGGATCTATCCAATATTATCACCGAGGTGAGAGGGGTAGGGAATATCCTAGAACGCGTATCCGGTATTTTTTCCGGTGCCTTTGGTTTTGTGGCCAATTTGATCATCTTTTTCGTACTTTCCGTGTACTTTGCTTATGAACCAGCTTTGTATGTGGAAGGTTTTGTAAAACTCTTCCCACCCCCGCGCAGGAAGAGGGCTGTGGAAGTGATAAGGAAGCTTGGTGACGCTCTAAAATGGTGGCTCATCGGTCGGGTGATTGCCATGCTTATCCTGGGGGTGTTGGTTGGGGTTGGTCTGGCGATCATAGGAGTGCCATTGTCCTTGAGTCTGGGCATCATAACGGGTTTGCTTTCTTTTGTGCCAATCATAGGTGGCTTTATTGCTTTTGTACCTGCAGGTTTTGTGGCTTTGGCGGAAAGCCCCTTAATGTTGTTTTATGTGCTGCTTTTATACATGGGAGCCCAGACCCTAGAAAATTATCTCCTGACACCTATCGTTCAACGCCAAACGGTATCATTAGCTCCTGCTGTGGCGCTGATCATCCAGCTGATGATGGGCATTCTAGCAGGCGTGTTTGGGATTGCTCTGGCATATCCTGTAGCTGTTGTTGGCCAGGTTCTTGTGAATGAGCTATACATCAAAGGGTTTCTTGAAAAGGGTTGATGTCCAATGGTTTGCAGGAAGTGTTTTGACTGAGTTTTCTATAAAAATACGGGGACTTATATCCTTGTTTGTAACTGTAAATAAAAACCGATGCATGTACAGCAGGCAGAGGGTTAATTAATATTAGTATTAAGAAAACTGAAAAGGGATACTCGGTTGACAAGAAGTTAGGAGGTTGAGATGATTTTCAAGTATGGTACGGATGTCGTGAAAGATAATGGTGAAAAAGTTGGAAAAGTAAAAGAGGTTGTGATTGATCCCAAGACAGACGAAGTCAGCCATGTTATCCTCGAAAAAGGGATTATTTTGTCGAAAGACAAAGTTCTTCCCATTAGTCTTGTGGAAGACGCAAATGAGGAAAGAGTGAAACTTTATCCCTTAGATCATTCTTTAGATTCATTGCCAGATTATGAAGAAGAAAAGTTCGTCGAAATTAGAGATGAGAGGCAAAGACAACCTGTTGCCGGGAGTCCTCCTATTCTGATTTCATATCCCCCTGTTAGTCCGTATCCTGTTGGACCGCAAATAGAAGATGAACATGAGATGAGGGTAGTTAAGAAAGAAGTCAAGAATATACCTCATGATGTCCAACCAATCCAGGAAGGGGCAAAAGTAATCACGCTAGATGGTCATCACATAGGGGATGTGGAAAGGCTGATCCTTGACCATCAAACAGACAACGCAACACATCTAATCATATCAGAGGGTGTATTATTGGTAGAAAAAAAAGTTGTTCCCGTGGACTGGATTAATGAATATGATGAAGATGAACTCCATCTGGCAGTGGATAGGCGTGTAATAGAGAACCTTCCTGAGTATCAAAAGGAAGAAAAATCAGGTCTCTAAACACCACTATTGTCGAAAAGAATAGTTCTGATTTACGGTGAAATATCGTGGAGGGAGGTTTATCCGCAATGCAAGAGGAAATGAAAAATAACGTGAATTTGAAGATAGAGTTTTATAGTGAAGTCCCATCCGTGGGTGATGATGTCAGAGAAGAGGTGAGGGAGCGGCTCAATGACTTAGCAGTAGGACATACCGATATTGTTGAAGCTTCCCTGGCAGTGGAGGATATTGCGGGTGAGGAAACCCCCTTTTTGTACAAAGTGCGCCTTGTACTTTATATGCGCCCAGAAAATATCGCTGTGGTAGAAAAAGGTGAAAAGATCAGGAAAACCATTAAGGACACACTCTCAGTGGCAGAAAGGTTGGTTCGCGAAGAGAGAACCCGACGTCAAGAGATTAGTCATCAGCCAGTTAAAAAAGAGCCTGATGAATTGTATAAGTTATCTCCTGAAGAATTGTATGACACATATACGCCTTCACGCGATCCTCGTTCCATTCTTGACGAAGGGCGATCTAAGTTGGCTTCTGAAATGATGAAGGAAGAGGGAATGGAACAAGAAGCAGCATATTACATCACGGACCAAATCTTAGAATTTGCAGAAGGCAAAACCAGCGCTTCGTGAATGAAATGGTTGAAAAATTGAAAAAACACACAGGATCGTCTTAACATCCTGTGTGTTTTTTTTACCTTATGAGGAGAATGTTGATAAATGCTTGTGAAGAATGATATAAGCGACAAGGGNCATCCTAGGTTNCTAAAGGGATGCCTTGGAAGGGACAGATTATTCAGCGGGGTCCCAGGAAAGGAACTTGTTAAGGATTAATAAATTTTGCTTGAAATCAATATCCTGATGGTTGGATAATTCAATGTCCACAGCAGCAATCCCTTTCTTGGCTGCCCAATCAATCAACTGCCCGCTGAATTGGCAACCGGTATCAATTGGTGGATAGGGATAAGTGCTTATGGAAGCGATCTCTTCTGCCAGATCGATCGAGCGAGAAGTTGCGGGTCTTCCCCCCGCAAAGATCCCTAAGGCAGCGCTGTGGTAGCTGATAAGGGCATCTACATTATGGGCTTCGATAAAAAAGATCAATGCTTTCGATTCTGGCTCAGAGGCAGGACCTGTTCCAGCTGTGATAGGCAGGTAATTCCAACAACCCTCACGGGACCAATCTGACNTCCAATGATCAGGGAAATTCCGGTTGAGGTCTACCCCATGCTTATTAGCGCGTCCTTTGATACCATGGGAGCGGGCTTCTCCATCCGGGTTCAGGGAACGTAGGATATATAAAGTTTGATCCTTTGGTACCAGGTTTGGGTGTTCTTTGAGGTAACTAATTAAAGCGTCAGCTAAAGCGATCGTATTCCATTCATACCCTCCATGAATGCCAGCGACAATTAATCTTTCTGTACTTCCGCTTCCAAATTGAAAAACCTCCAGGTACCGGCCTTCCACAGATTTGCCAATGATGATCCTTTTTGCAGTGATTTGTGTCGGGGTGGGCTTTATGGGAGACGGTTTGGGCGTCAGGGAAATGGGTGTCAGGGTGGGCATTATGGCCTGGGGCTCAGCGGTGATAGTTGCTGTTTTGGATAGCTCGGGTGTATTTTTTCGGTCAGTCGGTACGGGTGAGGATAAGGAACCAGAAGTAGGCTCTAGATGAGTAAGGTAGTAGGTAGAAAAACTGACTAGAAAACCTAAAGCGAGGATCCAGGGCCCCAGAATCCAGATGGGAAATCTTCGCTGAGGAGGAAGGGGGTTGCTTTCAGATCGTTTCAATATTTGGCTTCCTTTTCATTTCAGAAAGCGAGCATATAGAAGGACAATATACTTTTTTATTTATGCTGCTGCCCATAAATACCAGATAACAAACCAGTTTGAAAAAATCATCACCTAAATAAAACGACAAATAAAAATCCAGGGGAGCGTTTTCTCAAAATCCAGTATAAAGACAAGGGATGATAATGGCAAGTTAATATACAGAAAAAGGTTGGCATGGAGCCAACCCAGAACTCTTGTACCCCCACTGCGATTCGAACGCAGGTCTTCGGCTCCGGAGGCCGACACTCTGTCCACTGAGCTATGGGGGCATGTGAAACATTTTACCAAAGGGGGAGACATGTTACAAGGAAAAACTGTTGGAAATGTACAGAAACCTGTTTGCCCAGGGAAGAAATTATGTCTCAAGAATGATTTTCTTTCGGCAGATCTGTGTGTGATTTGGGTCTACACCGAGTTCTCGGATCACTTCGTCAGGGCGCCCTGTTGCTCCCGGGAGGTGAGATAGATGCATCTCTACAAGCTGTTTGGCCTCTCCGCCTGGCGGGATAACTTCTAAAGAATAGATCAATGGTCTGAGGTCATATGATTTTCCTTTTCGTTCTCTTTTGATCTGCTCCTGGTGCAGAATATCTTGAAGGTGTTGATCCAAATCAGATACTACAGAGAAAAAGGACACATGGTAGAGGGCGGATCTTACCAGGTTCGGGAGTTTATCCCCGTGAATATCAGAGACTTCCTTCAGATGATTGATTCTCAACCCTGGAGGCAAAGCATCCTGGAGGCTTTTTTGGATTGTGTTCATTGGATAATGATCCTCAAGCCAAAAATCACCTATTTCGCCTGTGCTGAGGAAACCCAGAGGCAGGGGAGCTGCCATATTCAGTTGGGGGCGTGGTGTATACCCCTGACTGTAAGAAAGGGCGAGATTAGCTCTTCTGAATGTTCGCACCCAGGCTCTGCGCAGATCCAGATGGCCCGTGTACTGCATGGATTTTGTTTTTGAGAAGTGAATCCTAATCCGTTGGGTTTTCATGTGAAGTGTCTTGGATTTTTTGACCTTTTTGGGGTTTTCGTGATGGATGTTTTGAGCTCCGAACTTCAGGACACATCCAGTGCTCACCAGGATGCATTCTGCGGCGCTGATTGTACGCTGACAATACACCACATGCATAACATTGCTCGCGGCAATCTGGGCGCGTTTTTCCCTCTTTGCTCCACTTGTACTCCTCTTGGAGAAAGGATTTTTGAACTCCAATATCGATGTGATCCCAGGGGAAACTTTCATCCTGCGCGCGTGCGCGGTGGGCGTAGAAAGCGGGATCTAATCCCGTCTCTTGAAAGGCGTCCAGCCAGGTTTGGAAATCAAAATGTTCCTGCCAGGCATCAAACATCCCACCTTTTTCATGAACTCGCAGAATGACTTCTGCCATCCTGCGATCTCCCCGAGAAAGCCAGGCCTCATGGATCGTGTTTTGGGGATCATTCCAGTTTAGTTTCAAGCCCCATCCCCGGAGCTCTTCCTGCAGGTATTCAATTTTCTCCTGAATTTGCCTTTCTTCAAGGCACGGCACCCATTGAAAGGGTGTATGAGGTTTGGGAACAAACGTGCTCACGCTGGCATGGACTTTCGCTCGCCGTCCAATCACCTTTTCCCCCACATCTCTGACGGCTTTGGATAGTTCAGCGATCGCTTTTATATCAGACATGACCTCTGAAGGGAAACCGATCATGAAATACAGCTTGATCGTATGCCATTCCCGTTTAAATATTTCTCGTGCTGTTTGAAGGATCTGCTGGTCGGAGATGGGTTTATTGATCAAATTCCTCAAGCGCGCAGTCCCGGCTTCAGGCGCAAGTGTAAATCCGCTCCGCCTTTTTTCAGCCAGCGCATCGATCAGAGAATCAGAAATGCTTTCGATCCGCAATGACGGGAGAGAAATCGCCAATTGTTTTTCATCGAATGCACTTTGGGCAGCATTGACGAGCTCCACGATATTCGTATAGTCAGAGGAGGATAGAGAAAGCAGCCCAACTTCTGAGAAGCCGGTCTTCGAGACGATTTTTTCCATGCTTTCGACAATTTGCTGGACAGGCCTTTCCCGGACGGGACGATTCACAAACCCTGCGTGGCAAAAACGGCATCCCCGTGTACACCCTCGCATAATTTCAACTGGGGCGCGGTTATGGACGATGTCAATGTACGGGACAATGAGGTTGGTGGGAGGAGGCGGAAGTTTGGCAGTGATCCTTTTTTGGATACGGTCTTTCGCGGATGGATTCCGTTTTTTAAGATGGGAAAAAGTCCCATCATGGTTGTATATGGGGCGGTAGAAGGAAGGGACATAAACCCCGTTTATACCATTTAATGATTGGAGGAGCGTGTTTTTGAGGGCGCCACTCCTTTTCCATTTCTGGTATGCATCCGCAATCTCTAGAATGACCTCTTCCCCTTCTCCGATCACGAAGGCATCAATAAAAGGAGCAACGGGCTCCGGATTAAAGGTGGCGTGTCCTCCCGCGATGATCAAAGGCTGGTCTTCTTTTCTCCGGCGGGAATCCAAAGGTATATTTGCCAGGTCAAGGGCAGTGAGGAAGTTTGTGTATATAGTTTCATAGGGCAGTGAAACACCGATGATGTCAAAATCCATCAAAGCATGTTTTGTTTCTAATGAATACAGCGGGATCTGGGCATCTCGCATGGCTTTGATCATGTCGGTCCAGGGTAAAAACGCACGCTCCGCAAGCAAATCCGGACGCTGATTGATCATATCGTAAAGGACCATCCAGCCTAGGTTTGACATCCCCAGGTCATATACTTCGGGGAATAACAACGCCAGATGGGTGGTTGTTTTCTCCCATCCTTTGACGACTTGATTTAACTCACCCCCTGTATACCGCCCCGGTTTCTTTACCAGTGGGAGTATCTTGTCTAGCTCTCTTTGTATTGCCGTAGGTTTCATGATTAGTTTTCAGGAAATTGTAAGCAAAGTTTACCTATAAATTAAAAAAGGTTCCGAAGTGAATACCCCGGAACCTGATAGTGAGCGTCGGGGGATCATTCAAAGATCCAGCGATCTACGTCTCTTTCCCAATCAATTAATTCGGAGTCATTGAACCAGAGGGCAACTTCCTTTTCGCCATTCTCCGGTGAATCAGAGGCATGGGTGAGGTTTAATCCGATTTCTAATCCAAAATCATGCCGGACCGTACCGGGGGAGGCTTCAAGAGGGTTTGTCGATCCCATAGTTTGTCTCACAGCGGCTACCGCATTAGCTCCCTCCCAGGCCATAGCCATCACAGGGGCTGAGGTTATGTACTTAAGTAAATATTCGTAAAATGGTTTTCCTTTATGGATTCCATAATGGGATTCCGCTAATTCTTGATCCACCTGGATATATTTTCCAGCGATTAATTTTAAACCGCGGCTTTCAAGGCGGGAGATGATTTTTCCAATTAATCCCCTTTGTACAGCGTCTGGTTTAATCAGTACTAATGTTTTCTCCACAAGATCCTCCATCTTGATATGAAGTTTTGAGCAGTGTTAAGTATACATGTTCTTCATCGAAATGAAAATGGGAAAGGTCAACGAAACAAGACCGACTCTCTAGAGAGCCGGTCTTGTTTGGGAAACGAGAAGCATGAAAGATCGTCTTTACCTGAGTAAATCTTCTGCTTTTGAATATGCGTCCAGCGCTTCCTGTAATTTATCAATGCTCATATACGCATCTCCAAGCGTTTTAATGATCGAAACGTTCATGGGATGTTCGTACGTGGCTTCAGAAAGATCATCGATGACTTCTTCAATTTTTTCCTTTTCTTCGATCATGTTTTCATAGATTGATAGTGCTTCATCGATTCCCCCGGAAGCCATCATGTTTCGTGCGTTCTCGAGCGCATCTTCGACAACAGACACTTCTTCCGGTTGGGACTTCTTTTCCTCTTCCTTTGGATATTCCTTTTCTTCTGGTACCGCGCTCTCGGGTACCCTCAGGGTAACTTCTGAGCGCAGGATCTCGATTGTTTGGTTATCCTTTATTTCAGGGACATCTCTCAAGTCTTCAATTTTCTCAAAGGGTCCATTTAACTCTCTGTATGAGACGATGCCTTCTGCAATTTGATAACTTATCCCCAAGATCGATTCCAGCTGAGATATTGCAGCAGCATTGATGTCTAATTTCTCTTCATGAGAAGTTTCTTCCTCCTTATAAGCAGACAGCCATTGATATTCGTCATCCTCTGCCTGTCCCTCAACCTCTTCAATTTCCTGTTCTGCATCAGTTTCTCCAGATAACCATTCGGGTATTTCCTCTTGGTCATCTTGTGTTAAATCACCCGTTAACAGATCTCCTTCTAGAGGGGAGGTGGCCAACATCCAAGGGGGAGTTTCTTCCTCATCAGGAGCTATTTCCTCGGCATCAGATTCCTCGCTGAAAGGTGTTTTCGTTTCCTTTTCAGAGGCTGTACTTTCTTCCCGCTCCAGATCAGCCAACCAACCGCCTTCATCGACATCGAAATCATCGGTTTCCTCGAAAGATTTTTCAGATTTCAGCCTTTCTTGTTCCTTTTCCAACTCAGCAATCCAATCTGTTTCATCCTCTGTATCTTCTTGTTGTATTTCTTGTTTTTGAACTTCGGCGACCCTGCGTTCGTTTTCTAGTTTATCCAACCACAACATAGCGGTTGAGGTTGGATCCTCTTCCTTCTGAAGATCTTCCATCCATTCCGGAATCTCATCTGAATCAAGTTCGTCAGTGTATTGTCTGATTTCTTCTTTGACATCTACATCTTCGCCTTTTTCTACAAAATTCCGTAACCAGAGGACAGCGGTTTCTTGAGGGTCTTCCTCTTCTTTGAAATCCACCAACCAGTCAGGGACCTTTTCTTCCTCGTCAACAGAAACGCTTTCTTCGAGTTCCTCTTCTTCTCCAAGGCGTTTCAACATACCTTCCGAAAAACTGGATTCGGGGGACTCATCGCTTTCCGGAGCATCTTCTGCAGATATGAATTCTCTGGCTTGATCATCAGCTGTTTCGAGATCTGCTAACCAATCAGCTTCTTCTTCCTCATCTTCAGTCTCAACCTCCTCCTCTTTTTTAGCGATTAAGCCTTCCTGGAGGTCTTCTGCGTCTGGTTGGGATGGCATCTCTTCGCTTGTTTCTCGAGGCGAGATTGTCTCTTCGCCTTCCAAATCTGTAGAAAGGGATAAACTATCCAGCCAGGCTTCGTCTTCATCTTTATCCTCATCAAAACCAGATATGGGAGGGACTATTTCTTCATCTTCCGCAGCTTCCAGGCTGGGTGTGGATTGTATTTCTTCCTCTTCAGGAGGAATGTGAGCGGCTTCTGTGTCTTTTTCTTCTTCCCTCTCGAGTTCACCTAACCATTCGGGGAGCTCTTCTCCATTTTCATCGGTTGTGGGGATAGGCTCTTCTGATGTCTGCGTGCCTGGTTTGGTAATTTGCTCTTCAAAATCCTGTTCAACCTGTTCTTGGTCCTCAAAGACCGTTTCTTTATCTTTGGTTTCCAATTCAGCAAGCCAATCAGGTAAAGTTTCTTCTTCAGATTTTTCTCTCTCTTGATCTGTCTCCCCGGTGATTTTTTGGGGTGGTTCCTTTTCTGGATGAGTTTCTTCAAACTTGTCCATTTCATCCGTTTTTTCAGGTTCCAATTCAGATAACCAGTCAGGCATTTCAGCCTCTGGTATCTCTTCTTCCATTTCCTCCGGTATTTCTTCTTCTTCGATTTCAGGAGGTTTGACGTCTGCCCTTTGTTCAGCGGAGGTGACGAAACTATCTTCTTCAGCTCCTTGTCTTTCCGCTAAACTTTCTAGCCAGGCAAGGGTCTCTTCTTCCTCTTCAAGGTCTGATTTTTTAGGGAATGTTTCTGATTCCTGGTCTGCATCCGAAGTAATTGTGTCTTCTTTGCCCTCATCAGCATCCATTGCAGAGCTTTCAGGCCTCTCAGCAGGTTCTACTTCCCCCATCCAGTCAGGTATTTCTTCTTCCTCTTCGGAGGCAGGTTCTCCTTCCGGTGGATATGTTGGATGAGATCTTTCATCAGTGGTTGAGTCCTGGATTTCGGAAATGGGTTCATCTTCGCTAACACCCGGCTGTTGAGCTTCTTCTTCCTCTTCTAACCAATCTTGAATATCCTGCTCTTCATCCATTGTTTCGGAGAAAGGTTCAGGAAGAGCGGATTCTGGTGCCATATCTGAAGTGCCTTCCGAAATTTCAGCTGCTTGTTTTTCGGTTAGTTCCGAATCCATTCTTGCTTCTTGTGGGGGTTCTTCCTCATCAAGTTCCGCTAACCAGTCCGGGAATGATTCTTCTTTCTCCCCCATTTGATCGGATACTAATCCTTCACCCATTTCAAATTTGGATATGGGGTCTTCTTCGAAATCATCAGCCGTCTCCTCCCAGGAGACTTCTGGAGACTCATCATCCTGTTTTTCACCAGCCTTATCTGTTGATACCTCTTCTGTGGAGGAGTCAAAAGGCAGATCTGGAAATACTGGTTCCTCACTTTCTTCATGGTCCAGTTCAGTTTCCTGAGATGGTGAAGCTTTGGATAAATCCTTGATCCAGCTTGGTTCGTTTAAGTCTTCCATTGATTCGATCGTCGATTGAGATTCAAGAAAATCTTCCCCTTCCAAGGCAGATATGTCCTCGTCTCTTAATGGGGGTTCATCTGGAAGATTGTTCAGCCAAGCTACGGTAGTTTCCTGCTCATCTTCGTCTGACTTGATATCTCTAAGCCAAGCAGGGAAATCTTCTATTTCTCTTTCAGGTGTATTTTTCTGCCCTTCCTCAAAACCTTCTCTTTCGGGAGAGATTTCTGTTGAAAGTGGTTCTTGTTCTGAGGCGATCTCTGAAGTAGGTTGTGGTTCGTCAATGTCTTCCTCAGTCAGCCAGGCAGGGATGTTGTCTTGGTCCTTGTCTTCCCGTTGAAAAAGGTCATCTGGCGGCTTTTCAGCGGATGTCGCCTGGTCTTCAGATGTGTCGGGTTCTTCCCTGGATGGAGATTCGGGTGGCTCAGCCTCAGTGCCCGTTGGGGTTTGTTGTTGGAGCCATTCGGGTATGTCCGCTGGCTCTAAGTCGTCTTCGTGCCCCATGCCTTCTTCATAGATCTCTTCTGGTTCTCCGATTTCTCCTTCTGACGGTTCCCAGCCCACTTCTGACATCCAGTCCGGGATAGACGCTTCTTCCATTCTGTCTGTACCACTTTCTTCCTGCTCTTCATAATCTTCGCTTGGTGTCAAAGTTTCTTGATCTGATCTCGAGGGGGTTTCTTCTGATGTTGTAATTTCTTCTTCTCGGGGTTCATCCTCATCCGATTTGCCCGCCAGCCAATCAGGGACTGGTTCCTCGTCCCTTTCATATATCATGTCTTCTTCCTTGTCAAAATCTTCTGGGGGAGACGATTCTTGCTCAGGAATAATTTCATCTGCTTGGCCTGACTCGATATCTGCTCCCTCTTCCGCAGCTCCTGCTAACCAAGAAGGGACTGGTTCTTCTTCTACCTCTTCTTCTATTTCCATTTCATCGCTGGTTTTTTCTGATTTTTGGGAATCCTGATCTGGAATTGATAAGGATTCTTCCCCGGTCATCGATTCTTGAGATATTTCATCTTCATCCGGCTCACCCGCCAACCAATCTGGGACCGGTTCTTCTTCTATCTCGTCCTCTATTTCCATTACATCGCTGGTTTTTTCAGATTTTTGGGAATCCTGATCTGGAACTGATAAGGATTCTTCTCCGGACATCGATTCTTGAGATACTTCATCTTCATCCGGCTCACCTGCCAACCAATCTGGGACCGGTTCTTCTGCTTCTTTCGCTTGAACTTCTGGTTCTTTGGAAAAAGCTGTAGCCCAATCCACCCCTTCTCCGGGTTTGATATCAAAATCCTGCTGGTAATCGGATCTGTCAAGCCGTTCAATTTCAATCGCTCTGTCGGGGACGTCTTCTGCGGTGGGTGCGTGCTCAGACACATACGCTTCATAAGGGGACAGGGCATATAACCTTTTACGACAGATCGCCATTTCTTCTGGATGATCATGCGTTTTCAGGGTGTTAGCGAGAATCCTGTTGGAGGTTAAGTTAAAGGGGAATTTTTTAAGGATGGTGCTTGCTACTTCAATGGCTTTCCCCATGTGATCAGCTTCTTGATAAGCTTCTGCAAGGAGAGTTTTTAGATCAAAACGTTGAGGTTGTTCTGAAATGGCGGACCGGAGTTCAGAAATTCCTTGAGAAAATAACCCCCCTTTAAGATACATGCGTGCTAACGCTCCCTGGGTTAACCTGACTTTGGAGGGTTCAACGCCGTCACGTTTTCCATACAAACGCCTAATTTCCTCTTGGATTGCATTGTTATAAGGTTGTTTTTCGAATGCCCTTTCCATGTGAGTGACAGCAGCTTTAAGATTTCCTTCTTCTTCACGAATAAGGCTCATCCCAATATGGGATACAAAGTCATCAGGAATCGCGGAAAGGACCCGTTGGAAAATATCTGCCGCATTGCTGTTCTGATTTCTTTCTAAATAAGCTTTGGCTAACAATCGATAGGTATCAATATGCTTTGGGAACTGGGAGAGAATATGGCGGCAATGAGCGATAGCTTCATCAAAACGCTCTTGGTCCACCAATGAATCGATCTCACGTATGTATGACCGAAGTGATATTTTTGCCATTTTAAAACTCTCCACACCTAAAACGGAACCCTACCGTTTCAAGTACTTGCTTAAAAAATTATTCTAATATAAGTATGCCTTATTAAACAAATACACGCAAGTAATTTAACAAAATCGTAAACAATTCCAAGGATTTCATCTAAATAAATGCGTAATTAGGTTCTTTAACTATTTTAGGAGTTTAGTCTGGCCAGCAAATAATGCGCTATTTTTAAATCTTAAAGGAAACAAGACCGCGTTTCATATCGGTAACCCTCAAATATATTGTAATTCACTGCTGGGCAGGTTGCAATGGGTGTTCTTTTGTAGGCTTTGAGCTTTTCCGATGGGCCAGATGCGAGCTTAAGTGTGTCATTTGAAAGGGAAGAGTTGCTGTGGATCTATTTGGAGATAATGATTTTAATTTTCTTCATCAGGTTGTTAAAAAAGGGTGAAAAACCCAAACTGATCCAAAAGACACTGAAAGGAAGCAGGGGGATCACATATCTTTGCCATGGAAAGGGGACGAAGGTCAATATAGCAGCCATCTGAAACAAAGTTGCAAAAATTATAAGTAAAATTTCTTGCCTATTTGATTGTTTTTCGTTTCTAAATCCAAATAAGTTTTTTATGAGACCACCAATAGTCAGGCTTATGAAAACTGTTCCGCCTAATATACCACGCCCTATTTGGGTCAAGGGGATTTGGAAATAGGTATCGATCGCATCCCTCGTAAATTTTAGATAATCACCTAGGGTATAAGCCTGGGGTTTATTGAGATAAAGGTTATAGATAAGGGATGTCATTCGGGCAGGTCCACTTCTAATAACCTGATTTTCAGCAAAATTAAGCAGAGTTGAAATCTGTTCTTGGGTAAATGCCAATCGTTTTTTCCAGCTTTGGATCATAGCTAGAATGGGATGTTTCCATAATACAGGGTTGAGGGCGATGATAACGATACAAAATGCAGCTGTGTATGTGGCAATATTTTTAATCGCCTTTTTGGGATTCTGGAGTGGATTTTTGATCCAAACTACTGCAATCAGACCTACCGGAAAAAGGGCTATGGTGGATTGCTTTGCGTTATAAGCCAGCGCCGCGGCCAAACCAATCAGCCAAGCATGACGCTGACGGTAGTGTAAAGTCCAGATGAAGAAAGTGACGCTAAAAATGACTGCTGATTCCGCCATAGCTCGTCTGCCGTGAAGGAGCAGTAGGGGATGAATGCCTAAGATCGCCACACCGAACAAGGCAACTGGTTTATTCTCGATTCTTTGTAAAAGCGAATAAAAGAGAATAAGGGAAATAGGGAGAAGCAAACTCACAGATATACGGGAGGCGAGAAGAGTGGATTGGGTAGGGTACGAACCGTTGTTAACGTTTTCTGGCCAACTCTTGCTCCAGTCCCAGTCGTTAATGGAGTACCTAAACCCAGTGATGGTTCGACCCAATCCGATTAGGTGCCGTGTCAATGGGACATCAAGTAGTCGGTAGCGCATCTTGGCATCGTCGATTTCACCCGGATCCCAGGATAATGAGAGAGGATTTCTTAACATCCTGGGGAAATCTCGGCTCATATAAATTTGCGTGCTTTCATCAGGATGGAAAGGGACTTTATGGAGGGTCCCCAGGTGGTATGCAGTGAGTAAGAATAAAAGGATGATAAAGAATTTGTGCTGCTTAAGTGTGTCTTTCATTGAAATATGTTTTGAGAGTAAAATATGGATTAGAATACTTCACATATTATATACTCAGGAGACGCGA
>JGI1689J12820_1000027_pt1 | contig 38936 bp, 32 predicted proteins | sample PRCRCaboRojoPR_6_FD_12820 | JGI IMG/M metagenome (IMG submission 12820)
ATACCACCAAGCCGATAGTATTTACCGCCAGGGACGGTAGGGACTTCGAACAGATAGTTGAGATAGCAGCTACAATACGGGGTGGGTATGAGGAACTAAGGAAAAATCCATTTATCGCCTGCTATTCCGAACCTACTTCGCCGCTCATTCATTCGAAGGACGCTATTGACAAACTGCTTGGCTGTGCCGATTATGGAATTCCCGCCATTTATACGCCCGGAGCGGGAGCGGGTACTACGGCCCCGTCGACTCTCGCCGGACTGTTGACTCAGATAAATGCTGAGATCCTGAGCGGGGTAGTCATTCACCAGCTAAGGGAGAATGGGGCACCGTTTGTCTACGGTGCTGCCTGTACCTCCACGGATATGAGAACGACGATAATGCCTCACGGTGCGCCGGAATTTCCAATGCTAGGGGCTGTATTTGCCCAGCTCGCAAGATATTACGATCTTCCCAGCTGGAGCACTGCCGGAAATTCGGATGCAGTTATACCTGATCAACAGGCGAGTATAGAGTGGACCAACAGTTTACTTCTGGCCGAGCTAAGCGGGGCGAACATCGTCCACGACGTTGGATATCTCGGTACTGGTCTGGTCGGTGCGCTAGAATCTCTTCCGATATGTAACGAAATTATGGAAATAGTTCGCTACGTTGGTCGGGGTATAAGGATAGACAGCGATACTCTTGCAACCGAAGTAATTGAGAGAGTAGGGCCGGGTGGGCACTATCTTACGGACAAGCACACCCTCGAACACTTCAAAGAGGAGTTTTCGAGTACCGACCTGCTAAACAGAGATAGGTACGACAACTGGTTAATGGAAGGAGAAGTTACGTTGAGGGAAAAGGCAAAGGAAAAAGTAAGAAACATACTGGAGGAACACGAGCCCGAAAGAATTGCCGACGACACAGAGAGGAAGATAACCGAAATTATCGAAGAGGCCGAGCAAGAGTACCTGTAGGTAGTCAGTAAATACGGTTAGAAATAGAACAAACGGGTGGCTATGTCCAGGTTAGTTTGACCGAATAGTATATATATGATATAGTATTCCCCGTGGCTAGGGCAAGTATATTCTCTCTGGAGGTATTAAAAAATTAATGAAAGAGATAAAGACGAAAAGGTCGGAACTACCGTTTGAAAGGTCAGAGTACGAAAACAGGGTATCGAGGGTCCGCGATAGCATGGAAGAACAGGAGATAGAACTAGCACTGGTAACGTCGCCGACGAATATATATTACCTCACCGGCTACAACGCTTTTTCATTTTACGTGCCTCAGTTTTTGGTCATTCCGCTGGATAGGGAGCTGTTTTTGGTAAACAGGAGTATTGACAGGCCGTCGGCTCGAGAGACCACCTGGCTGGAAGAGGAAATGATCAAACCGTACGGAGAGGAATATATTGACCATTACGTCAACTACCCCGATCCCAAACATCCGGTTGACTTCCTGCTGGACCTTTTGCGGTCGGAAGGCCTGGACGATAGGCTGTTCGGGTTAGAACTGGACGACTATTACTGTAGAGCGTTTTACTACAGGTCGCTGGTTGAGGAGTTGGGAGTGGAGGTAAAAGACGCGACACAACTCGTTCCGAGGGTTTATCTAAAGAAGTCCGAGCGGGAAATCGACTACATGAAGGAAGCCTCGAGAATAGTTGAAAAAGGGATGAAGTCGGCTATAGAAGCAATTGAAGATGGTGTAACTGAAAACGAAGTCGCTTCCGAGATACTTCATACCATGGTGAAAAACGGCGGAAGTATGCCGAGTTTCCCTCCCATGCTCCAGACGACGGCCGCGTGCCACATAACCTGGACTGACTCGGTGATCAGTGAAGGAACGTCCGTGTCGGTGGAAATAGCCGGATGCAAGGAAAGATATCATTCGCCGATGTGCAGGACTGTAATAGTGGCCGACGAGGACTCTTCATTGGTCAGGGAGGCCAGGGACGTAATCGGAAAGCAGATCGAAGCCCATAAAAAGGCACTGGAGACCGTAAGACCGGGCATAATGGCCGAAGAGGTCGCGATTGAGGCAAATAAAATATTCGACGAACGGTCTTCCAGGGTCGGGTACCCTGCCGGGATCGGGTTCCCGCCGGACTGGGGGGAACGGACGGCGAGTTTCCAGCTCGGCGATAAGACAGTTCTGGAACCGAATATGACCTTCCACACTATCAGCACCCTGACCGAACCGTTCATGATGGAATTTAGCGAGACTATCAGGGTAACAGAAGACGGGGCGGAGGTTCTGGCCGATTTTCCGAGAAAGCTGTTCGTGAAATAATTGATGTACCTTCCTGGATTTACTTTTACGATATCAGGTGCGATCTCTGGAGGCGGACATGGTGGATATAAATGAGCTGAAGTCGAGCGCGGAGAAGAATATCGAAGAGCTAAGAGATCGAATGGTGGGTTTGAGCAGCGAGCTTCACGAAAACCCGGAGCTTTCCTACGAGGAATTCCACGCTCAGGAACTGCTGATTACGGAACTGGAGGAAGAAGGTTTTAATGTAGAGACGGGGTTAGCCGGAATCGAAACCTCGTTTCGGGCGAGTTATTCGGCGAAGAACCCGGAAGCGACTATATGTTTCATGGTAGAGTACGACGCCCTCGAAGATCTCGGCCATGCCTGTGGTCATAACTTGAGCGGGGCCGCCAGTGTCGGTGCCGCTGTCGCCGTTAAGAAAGTAATTGAGGAATACGGCCTGGCGGGAAAAATCGTCGCCCTGGGTACCCCGGGGGAGGAACTGCACTCGGGAAAGGTCCCCATGGTTGAAGCCGGCCTATTCGACGAAATGGATGTTGCCATGATGGTACACATGTTCGATCGGACCGTGCTGGATCCAAAGTTTATCGCCATGAAAGGAATAGAATTCAAATTTCACGGCAAACCCTCGCACGCGGCAGGAGCTCCGGAGGAAGGAATAAACGCGTTAAACGGAGTAATACAGACGTTCGAGAACATCAACGCTCTCCGTCAGCATGTAAAGGACGGTGTCCGGATTCACGGGATTATCACGGACGGAGGGTCGGCAATAAATATCGTGCCCGAATCGGCGGCCGCCAAGTTTTTCGTCCGGGCGGATAGCAGCGAGTACCTTGAAGAAGTTGCCGGTAAAGTAGAAAAATGCGCGGAAGGAGCAGCCGTGGCAACGGGGGCTGAAGTCGAGATCGAGACTTTCGAAGCAAACGACGACCTGGAAAACAATCCCGTTCTCACGGCGATATTTGACGAGAACGTCAGGCGTTATTCCGAAGACGTGATTGGAAGAACTGAAGGGTCTGTGGGGTCCACGGACGCCGGTAACGTTAGTAAGGTGGTTCCAACCATTCATCCGATGGTTTCGATTGCGCCGGAAGGAACTTCGCTTCATTCGGAAGAATTTGCGCGGGCGTCCGGGTCGGAAGCCGGGTATGAGGGTATGGTGGTTGCGGCTAAAGCGCTGGCCCTTACAGCTCTGGATCTATTGGCGGGCGATAACTTTCTGGACCGAGCCCGGGAATCGTTTAACGAAAATAGAGAATAATTATGGTTTTTCGTTGAGAAAACCCGCCGGGGCCTAACGGAGCTGGATCAGTTCTTTCAAAGCCTCGGTATTTCGGGATCTAGGACCTATTAGGTCTCGGAGCAAGTTTTAGGGAGTTTCCGAGTTAAGTTGAATCCAAATTTCGGATAATATAGAATATAGCATATCTAGTTTTCCCTCAGGAGGTCAACAGATGGAGAATACGAAATTGGGGTCGGATTTTTCAGAATTACACTTCGCAGAAGAGCCTGACATACAAGTAACTCCGCCGGGTCCGGAGTCGATGAAGCTGCTGGAGAAGCAGAAGGAACTCGAAAGCAGCGCGGTTTCCTATCCGAGATCTACTCCACTGGCTATAGATAAGGCAAAAGGAGCCACGCTACGGGACCTCGACGGTAATATATATCTGGATTTTTTCGGCGGGGCGGGCGTATTGAACGTCGGTCAGCTAAACCCCGTTGCCATAGAAGCCGTAGAAGAACAGCTGGAAAACCTTGTTCACGCACTGGATTTTCCGACCAGGGTGAGAACCCAACTCGCCGAAAAGTTGCTGAGTATTGCGCCCGGGGAACTGGGAGACGGCAAGGTATTTTTCACCGCGCCTACGGGGTCCGATGCCGTGGAAGCGGCGTTGAAGCTGGCGATGTTTAATACCGGCCGGAGTAGCATTATGGCGTTTCAGGGAAGCTATCACGGAATGACGCAGGGAGCGCTTTCGGCTTCCAGCGGAAGGAAATTCTTTGAGGACTACCAGCCGACGCTGCCTCAGACGCACTTTGCTCCCTATCCCTATCCTTACAGATGTCCGTTTGACGCTGATAGCCCCGAGGAATGCGGCGAGAAAAGCCTTAATTACGTCAGGAGAATGATCGAAGACCCTCACTCGGGAATGACTGTTCCCGCAGCGATGATCGTCGAGCCCGTTCAGGGCGAAGGGGGGAGCATAGTCCCGCCCGACAACTTCCTGCCCGGCCTGAGGGAAATCGCCGACGAACACGACATTACGTTGATATTCGACGAAATACAGGCTTCGAACGGGCGATGCGGGGAGATGTTCAGCTCGGAACTAACGGGTACCGTTCCCGATATAATGACGATAGCAAAAGGATTTGGCGGCATTGGTTTTCCTCTGGGAGCTATAATCTACAGGGAGGAACTCGACAACTGGAAGTCCGGAGCCCACATAGGGACGTTTCGAGGGCACCAGGTCGCGATGGCAGCCGGTCTGGCTAGCCTCGAGTTCATGGAGGAAAACAGGGTCAACGAACACGTCAAGAAAATGGAAGAAGTAATGCTGTCCCTCCTGAGATCGGAAGAGCCTGATATGAAGTACGTCGGGGAGTCGCGCGGGAAAGGACTGATGATAGGGGTCGAGTTTGTAAAGGACAAGGGGACGAAGGAGCCCTTCCCGGAAATGGCACAACGGGTACAGGAGTTAGCCTATAAGAAGGGGGTAATATTCGAGCTGGGAGGCCATTACTCCAATGTTATTCGTTGCCTCGCCCCACTTACTCTGACGGAAAAGATGGTGAAAAACGGGACGGAGATCCTGATAGAGGCAATTAAGGAGGCTCAGCGAGAGGCTTAATCTTGAGTATTTGCTCTTGAGCTGTATTGAGCTAGAATTTTTTAAGAATATTTCTCAAGTAGGAGGATAATTATGAGAGATTATTGTGTCGGAGTTATCGGAGCCCTTGGCGCAGTTGGGGGCCAGATGAGGGAGATACTCGCCGACAGCAGTATAAATATCGGCGAGGTGAAGATGTTCGAACGACCGGAGCTGGAGGGAGAAACCGCGGAGTTCGACGGGGAAGAAATACCCTGTGAAGTTGCCACACCTGAAACTCTTGCCGAATGCGATATTGCAACCATGTCCGCCGGTTCGGCGGCTTCTGAAAAAATCGCACCAATGGCGGCGGACGCCGGGTGTGTCGTAGTGGACAATTCGAGTCAGTGGCGACTGGACCCACAGGTTCCTCTTGTAGTACCCGAAGTCAACCCGGAGGACCTCGACTGGCACGAGGGAATCGTTGCGAATCCCAACTGCTCAACGATTCAGATGGTCGTGGCTTTGAAACCGATTCACGATAATTACGATATAAATAGGATAGTCGTCTCGACGTACCAGGCCGTTTCGGGTTCGGGGGTCGACGCGATCGAGGAACTTAAGAAACAGACAGAAGATATCGTAAACGGAAAAAAGCCGAAAGCGGAAGTATACCCTCACCAGATAGCGTTTAACGCTCTGCCGCATATAGACGTATTCCGGGACAACGGCTATACGAAGGAAGAAATGAAAATGGTGCACGAAACGCACAAGATCGTCAGCGAGGACATCGAAGTAAGTCCGACCGCTGTCAGGATCCCGGTTTACAGGTCCCACGCCGAGTCTATTAACGTTCAGGCTAAGTCCCCTATGGATCCGGATGAGATAAGGGAACTTCTTTCGGAAAGCCCCGGAGTAATCGTCCAGGACGACCCCGAAAACGACGTCTACCCCCTCTGTACCGAAGCGGAGGGAAAGAACGAGGTTTTCGTCGGTAGAATCAGGAAGGACCCGACGATCGAGCACGGACTTAACTTCTGGGTGGTATCGGACAATCTGAGAAAAGGTGCCGCGCTTAATACCGTACAGATTGCCGAAACCATGGTTGAGCGCGATCTGGTTTAGTTGAGCTTACCCAGGGTCGGTGAATTAAATATGGATACGATCGTAAAAAAGTTTGGCGGTACGTCGCTCAGGACCGAGGAAAGGATAAATCTTGCCGTCGACGAAGTTGCTAAGGACTTAGAAGGGGGGAATCCCGTGGTCTCCGTAGTATCTGCGATGGGAAAAGATGGAGATCCCTACGCCACGGACACGCTGATCGGGCTGATGGAAGACGTAAAGCCCGAGATCGACCCGCTAAAACAGGACCTGATTATGTCCTGCGGGGAAGTGATTTCAGCTTCATTATTTTCTCACTACCTCGACGCTGCAGGTTACGATTCCGTACCTATGACCGGTTATCAGGCGGGGATATTTACCGACGGAGAATTCGGCGACGCCCGGATAGTCGAAGTCGACCCCGTCAGGGTCGAGGAATACATTCGCCAGGAAATACCCGTGGTACTGGCCGGATTTCAGGGGAGAACGGTTCGAGGGGAAGTGACGACCCTGGGTCGCGGGGGCAGCGATACCACGGCTCTGAGAGTGGGCGGAGCCGTCGATGCCAGAATGGTAGAAATATTTACGGACGTACCGGGAGTAGCCGTCGTCGATCCGGGTATAGTAGACGACCCATCGTTTTTTGCTAATATTCCCCGGGATGCCATGTTGAGCCTGGCGCGAGCGGGAGCAAGAGTCATACATCCCAGGGCGGTTTCGGCCGCGATAGAATTCGACGTTCCCTTTACCATAAAGTGCTCCTGGCAGAAAGGCAGAGAAACGGTCGTCGGCGATAAGTCCTCTTCCGCAAAAACTCCACTGGGGATTGCAGTTAATGAAGGCTGCTGGATGGAGGAGTCGATTTCGGAGGCGGGAGATAACTACGAGTTCCAGGGTAAGTCTTCCGGTATCAAGTTTAGCGGAAATGACGGTAAAACTTTTACCGTATGGGAAAAGGAGACTCCGGAGTTAAGTGAGGTCGATACCAGGCCCGTTTCTTTGGTAACTGCAGTACCAACGGTGGCCGATCGCGCTTCAGAGTTGATAGAGGAAACCGTCGACGCGGTGGACGGGAGAAGCTACCTAGGAAAGAACGTCGAAAGTGACAAGGCCCAGTTCGTAGTCGAACCTGATGCTGGAACGGGGATTGCTCGGGATCTTTACGGTAGGTTTTATCAATAGTCAATATTCCCGGCCACAGGCCGGGCCATATAAAAAAATAATGTAAAGTTAACCCTGAATTTGAAAAACGAAAAAATGTCCCAGCACTCACCTGAGTTGAGATACACGGCTGGACTTATGGTAATCGTATTCAACTGGGCCAAGCTAACCATGGAATTCGTGCTTTGTGCTTAACCAGGTTGGTCTCCTCAAGTGAGTGCTGGGCTTAAAACAGCCGATTCACCCGCAGGGGGCGACCTGGGGGTTCTCGGCAAGTTTTGGTAGAGTGGGTTAAGGGGTTCCGATTAAAACCGAACCTGAACTTCTAAAGCCCTTTAATTGATTTTGAGAGCCTGGCGGGGCTTTACGATCCTTTTGAGGTCTGGCTGTTGAGTTAATTTAACTAGGGGGACGGATGAAAAAAGACAGACGAGAGGTTTCTTTCAATCGCGGCGTGCCCGCGACAAAATCGCTTCCCAAAGAGAAGGTAGGTGATGTGGCGGAGAGTTTGCTGGACCAATACGGCGAATCCCTGCTGCAATACGGGGACTCAAAGGGGTTTAAGCCACTGAGAGAGGAGCTGGCCGATTGGTATGAAGACGTCACAAGCGACGAAATCCTGGTGGGTAACGGCTCGCTCCAGATCCTCGATATTATCGCCAACCTGTACGTCGACCGAGGTGATTCGGTTTTAGTAGAGAGCCCTTCCTACGACAGGGCGATCACGATCTTCAGGCGCGCTGGCGCAGAAGTGCACGGGGTAAAGCTAGAGAAAGACGGTCCTAACCTAGAAGAACTCGAGAATCTTTTTGAAAACGATCGCCCGGAGGTCTTCTATACAATTCCGGATTTCCAGAATCCCACCGGCGTCTGCGTTTCAGGAGCAAAGAGGCGCGAAATAGCCAGGCTGGCCGAAGAATACGGAGTCCTGGTTGTGGAGGATTCACCCTACCGAAGACTGCGGTACGGCGGAGAACCGGAACCAACTTTGAGGGAGTTTAACCCGTACGGAATCTTACAGATGTCGTCGTTCAGCAAGTTGATCGGGCCCGGAGTCAGAGTTGGCTGGGTCGTAGGTGTCGGAGATATAATAGATAAGCTCTCCGGATACGCCGAAGATACCTATATTACTCCAGGACTTCTCAGCCAGGGGGTCGTATTCCGGTTGATTGAAGACGGCTGGCTTGAAGAAAACATCGAAGCCCTAATCTCTCTGTACGAACCCAGGCTCGAGACCACCCTGAACAGTCTGGAGAAGTACTTCCCCGAGTCGGACTGGATCCGAGCCCGGGGAGGGTTCTTTGTCGGACTCTGGCTTCCCGACGGAACGGACGTTGAGCAGTTTTACGAGCGAGCGAACGATGANGGATTGATTCTTTCGTCACCCGAGGGGTTTTTCCCCGACCGAGGGGGTGAAGGTTTCGTTAGATTGCCTTTTCCCGCACTTTCCCCGGACCGGATAGAAGAGGGCGTGAAAAGACTGGGGGAAGTCTGGAGGAGTCTTTGATTTCGGACAAAAAGGAGGGGTTGTATCAACCATGAAGGACGATCTAAGATGCGCTATCCGTGAACATCCCAATCTGCTGGAAGGCCTTGATCGGGCGAACTTAATAGAGAGATCGGTTTCCCGGGGGGAGGCTTTCGTGAGCAAAAAGGGGGCTCTTGCTACCTGGAATCCGCCGGAGTCCACGGGCAGGAGTCCGGAAGATACCGTTATAGTAAAGCGTGAGGGGGTTAAAGGTACCATAGACTGGGATTCGCCAAACAACATTCCCGTGAAGCCGGAGACCTTTCAAATGGCGTTCGAGGACGCGCTGGAACTGGTCTCCGACAAGGAAACGTTATTTAAGACCGACAGAGTGATCGGAGCGGACCCTTCCTACGCTCTTCCCACCCGAACGATAACGGACGAGGCTCTTACTTCTCTATTTACACTAAATATGTTCCGACCGATACCGGAAAATCTTGGAGATAGTGTCTTTTCCGACGAGGTGTTCGATCTCGTGGTATTTCCTTCCGACAAGCTGGACAGGGAAAAGTACGAGGGAAGGTTGAGAAAGACGGACGAAGGAAAGACTTCGAACATGATAGTTGCCATGGATTTCGAACGACTTATTGGTCTGGTGATTGGTTCCGCCTACCTGGGCACTGTAAAGAAACTCATGTTCACCGTGATGAACTACCTTTTACCCGAGGAGGATGTTTTACCACTTCACTGTTCGGCAAATGAAGGGAAGGAAGGTGATGCCGCCTTACTCCTCGGTCTATCCGGTACGGGTAAAACTACGCTTTCCGCAGACCCGAGCCGGGCGCTTCTGGGTGACGACGAACACGGCTGGGGCGACGACGGAATTGCGAACTTCGAAAACGGCTGCTACGCGAAGTTGATAGATCTGGAAGAGGAAGAAGAGCCGGAAATATGGGACGCGGTTATGCACGAAGAAGATTATCGAAACCACGGAGCCATCGTCGAAGACGCCCTTATGTATCCCGACGGCGAATTTGATTTTAGCGACGACAGGTTGACCCCGAATTCTCGGGGGTCCTATCCGCTCGATTACCTTTCTAACATAAAGCAGTCCTCGGTGTCGGATCACCCGGAGACCATATTATTCCTGACGGCGGACGCGAACGGCGTAATCCCGCCCGTATCGAAGCTGGATCCAAATCAGGCTATGCTCTGGTTTCTCATGGGGTACACCAGCAAGCTGGCGGGGACGGAGACCGGGATAACAGAACCGGAGTCGATATTTTCTCGCTTCTTCGGCCAGCCGTTTATGCCGAGGAATCCCGACGTTTACGCCGAAATGCTTGGAAAAAAGATGAAGGGATACGGCACCGACGTCTACCTCGTTAACACAGGTTGGACTGGAGGACCTTGCGGAGAGGGCGAGCGAATAGACCTTGCCTACACCAGAGCCATGGTGGACGCGGCATTAAACGGTAAGCTGAAGGGTGTAGAATACGAGGAAGACGGGAATTTTCACCTGAAGAGACCCAAAACCTGCCCCGACGTTCCCGATAGGGTGTTGAACCCGAAGGAAACGTGGGACGATCCCGAAGCTTACGAAGACCGGGCAAAAAAACTGGCGGAAGAATTTTCCACACATTTTGACAGGGCTTACGGGGACAAAAGTATTGATCGGGAGATCGTAAAAGAATGCCCCGGTAAGTAAATTTATCGGGAGAAAGTTTTACATTGAACTGTGAATATAGTAACAATATTATTGACAGTATAAATAAAATCCCAAGAGGGGGAATAAAATGAAAGAAGTAAATCCGTTTGAAACGGCCCAGCGGCAGCTGGACAAAGCCGCGGAGGCTTTGGATCTGGAGGAGTCGATTCATCAGGCCCTGCGAGAGCCCATGCGGACTTTTATAGTTAATTTTCAAGTCAGGATGGATGATGGATCGTCCAGAACATTTAAAGGGTACAGGGTTCAGTATAATGACGCGTTAGGACCCACCAAGGGCGGGTTGAGGTTTCACCCTGACGAAACACTTGATACGGTTAAGGCATTGGCGGCCTGGATGACCTGGAAGACCGCTGTAGCTGATATTCCATATGGAGGGGGGAAAGGAGGGGTCGTTTGCTCACCGAATCAGCTATCGGAAAGAGAGATGGAAAGGATCTCAAGGTCTTACATATGCGCGATTTCGGATTATATTGGTCCGGATAAGGACATACCCGCTCCCGACGTTTACACGACGTCCCAAACTATGGCGTGGATGATGGACGAATTCAGTAAAATTAAGGGTGTCAATGCCCCTGATGTAATAACGGGTAAGCCCGTGGAAATTGGTGGATCAATGGGTCGAGGCGACGCCACTGCCCGGGGGGTTATATATACCATTCGGGAAGCAGCAAATAAGTTAAATATGTCTCTCGACAAAGCAAGTATCGCGGTTCAGGGGTATGGTAACGTTGGCTCGCATATTCACAGATTAATGGAAGAACAGCTTGGAGCCAAGGTGGTTGCAATTGGTGACGAAGGGGGAGCAATTTACTCCGAAGAAGGGATACGTTACAGCAAGGTTATGGATAATATGAAAGACCACGGTGTCTTCTCCAAGGACATGGACGGGGTAGAATACCTGGGGGGCGTCGACGAGGGAAACAAAAAGTTGCTCGAACTGGATGTCGACATCCTGATTCCGGCAGCAATCGAAAACGTCTTGACCGAGGAGAACGCGGACGAAGTCAAGGCAGACGTGATTGCAGAGGCGGCAAACGGACCTACGACGCCAGAAGCAGACGATATATTGAACGAAAAGGGGATATACATAATTCCTGATTTCCTCTGTAATGCCGGCGGGGTAACGGTTTCTTACTTCGAATGGGTTCAGAATCGAAACAGGTATTACTGGTCGCAGGCCGAGGTTTACGAACGACTTGACAAGAAAATGACGAAGGCTTTTGCCGACGTGCATAATAGAGCCCGGGAAGAAGATGTGGACAACAGGACTGCCGCTTATATGGTCTCTATAGAGAAGATCGCACAGGCCATGAAGCTCCGGGGCTGGGTGTAGGTTTTATAGCACTTCGTTATCTCGATATGGACATTACAACCCAGGTGCTCCTTTCCGGGCTGCCAGGATTTTGAGTATTTTCAATTTTCTCAAGTTAATTAAATAAGTTGCCCGGCAAGGAACACCTGGGTTTTGTCACGATACTTGTCTGTCTCGTATTTTTGAAAAATACGAGCGAAAATGCCAGTAGGTTTACCCTGTCAGAGCAGGCCCCGGAATCCGAGAACTAAGCGTTAAACTTTCGACCAAAGCCGGATTTATAGCAGTTATTCCTGCGACTCTCTTACGAGATCGAGCAGGTCTCGGGCGGCTTTTTCCGGTCCCTTGGTTTCCATTCCCGCTATCCCAAGCCTCGTCCTTAACTGGCCGACGAAAACGCCGTCGTTGTAGAACTGTTCGAAAAATTCTCCCGCCAGTTCGTCGTGAATTTCCTTGAATTGCGGCGGCCCAAAGGGGTTTGCGAAGTAGGTATGGCTCAGGCCCTTTTCGGTGGTCGTTCCCTTCGACATTCTTGCCCCTTCGCTAAATATCCCAAGCGCGCTTTCCGGGTTCCCTATTTTTTCAATGGTGGGGTGGTCCGAATCGACTTCCTCGTAGTTATTAGCATAGAAGAGATAGTCTATCGGAACTCCCTCAAGGACTTTCTCTATCGGGGCTACGGGCATTAACGCTCGGGCGTTGGTCCTCTGGGGACTCATGAAAATCGACCTGTCCAGCTGACTGAAGGCGTACCCCTTCTGGAGATCGTCCAACCTGACAAACGCCCCGGTTTCCGTTCCGTAACCTAGAATCCTTCCTTCGTCGTCGATCCCCAGGGAGCCCATGTCGTCGCAGATTATCTCCATCTCCTGAATTGATTCCTCGGCGATTACCCGAAATGCCTCCAGGGTTTCGGACTTACCGGCTCCCGATCCTCCCATGATTGCTATGGAAACTGGGTCGCGATCCTTGAAGAATATCCGGGTCATGGCACCGTGGAGGGGAAGTCTCCCCCGGTCCATGGCAATAACATTGTGGAGAGTTAGCATCATCTTTTTTACGTAACCGAAGTAGCCAAACCTGTCCTCCCTGGGCAGCGCCCCGTAAAGCAGGTCATTTTCCTCGTCCCGGTAAAACACGGTCGGAAGATCTCCGTAGCCTTTCATATTTGAGGGATCAAGGCCGTATGCGTAAATCGCATCCGGGCTCCTCTCCAGGTCTTCCCCCGTAACGAGTTCGAACAGATTTGCCAGGGACGCCCCGAGGTCGAGGAACTCCTGATGAAAGAATACGTCAATCCTCAGGTCGCCGACTTTTGCGGGATAGCAGAGCCAGTTTTGCGGGTTGATTTCGGCGTTTTCCAGAGGGTTCTTGTCGGTTTCTTTGAACCTCCCTGTTCTCTTGTTCATCGGGGGGTCAATTACGAACGGGGGTTCGATGGTCACCTGTTCTATTACGGGCACCTGACCGAACTTCCGTTTTAATTTTTCGGGATAGTGGAAGTCCTTCTTATCCACGGCCAGCCCGACCTCGAATCCGGCCGAAACCTGACGGTAAACGATCGGGTGGGAATTGGTAATATTTTCGGCAATTGATCTATAAGCAGAGCGGACGAGCTCGGTCAACTCGTCGAGCTCCCGGTTGAACTGAAGGTAGGGCCTGGTTCCTTCTTCGCTGGAGCCGTATCCCGTCCACTTCACCAGGAACCGCGTATATTCGCGCCAGTAGTCGTAGAGCTTTTCGATAAACTGATGGAACTTCCCCCTGTGTTCCAGAATTCTTTCCCCGAGTTCGGATCGGGGCCCCACCTTTTCGAGCGGATTTTCGAGCAGATCTATAAGTACGGGGTGAATTCTTTCTGCTATTGTCGGGGCTGGCTGGTCGGCGAGTTCGTCGGGTAAAATTGAAAGAAGCCTCGACTGGTTGTTTTTGAGTTTCTCGATGAATTTCAGCAGTACTTTTTGTGCGGGGTTGCTCTGCAACAATTCCTTTTCCGTTTTACAGGGTTGCTCTCTTACCGTTAGCAAAGCCTGGTTCCGGGCCCAGGATAGTTGGTTTGTCTGCACGGTCTTCACCTCCAAAAAGTTGATGCGAAGAGTCAAAAGCGGGAAAAGAGATTTTCGAAAGTAGTTAGATATTAAAGGGGAAGTTGATCCCCCGTATTATCGGGATTCGGAGCGTAAAAAGGGTTGAAATGGTTGTCGAAGTTCAAATCTTTTGTCTTCATAGTATCCTTAAAATCAAGAGATTATAAGTAAGCCGGCCAGTTCAAGTCAAGAACGATTTGACACCGGATAAAAATTCGGGTTTGGAATCTTGGATAAATGGAAAAAATGACCGAAAACTGCTACTTTTATTGAAGGCTAAATTGGCGGGTTTTGACTCTCGAGACGACTTCTCTGGACATTTAGTTTAAGAACAGGCTCAATTTAGTTATATTTTGTTGTTATCGTATTTAACCGGGACGAACAGGGGGCCGGGTAGATGCGGCCTGGAAAGTAGTTTCGGGAGAATTGCAAACTGATCTATAACAAGCGAGGAGTGGTTAAAATTATTAGAGCATTCAGGGCTAAAGAGATAATTACTATGGGGGGCGGGGGAGAGATCGACGACGGACTCCTGGTTATTAAAGACGGAAAAGTGGATTACGTCGGACCCTATAGCCCGGAGGAAGTACCAGAGGACGTAGAAGTGCGGGATTTTGGTGATCGGACGATCATGCCAGGACTGGTTGATGCCCACACGCACGTGGGGATGCACGAAGAAGGCGAGGGTTGGGAGGGTCAGGACACGAACGAGATGACCGATCCCGTCACTCCACAGGTCAAGGCTATAGACGGTATTAATCCTGCGGGATTTGGTCTGCAGGACGCCGTAAATGCAGGTGTTACCACCGTAAATACCGGTCCGGGTTCGGGAAACGTCGTAGGGGGGCAATTTGCGGCCGTTAAAACCACCGGATCGATAATTCTGGACGAAATATTAATCCGTGAGCCGACCGCAATGAAGATGGCTACTGGGGAAAATCCGAAACGCGTTTACAAGGAAAAAGACCGTATACCAAGCACGCGAATTGGAACCGGAGCGACGCTTAGAAAGGCGCTTTTTGACGCCAGGGATTATCTGGAAAGAAAGGAGGAGAACGGAGAAGGGGATCCCTTTAAGAAAGATTACAAACTGGAAGCACTGGTTCCGGTGGTTAAAGGAGAACTGAAGGCAAAAATTCACGCCCACAGAGCCGACGATATAGTTACGGCGATAAGGATCGCCGAGGAGTTCGATCTGGACTATTCTATAGAGCACTGCACCGAGGGCCACAAGATAGCCGATTTCCTTGCGGAGAGGAAGGTGGACGCGGTTGTCGGACCAAGCATGACGGCCAGAAGCAAGAGAGAGCTGATAGAAAGAACCTTCAGAACGCCCGGGATACTTGCGGAAGCCGGAGTCAGGGTCTCGATAACTACGGATTCTCCCGTAATCCCGATCCAGTATCTCCCTTTACTGGCGGCGTTTGCCGTTAGGGAAGGAATGAACAAGGACGAAGCTCTCAAGGCGATTACGATTAACAGCGCAAATATTGCCGGTATAGGCGATAGAGTTGGATCGCTTGAGCCCGATAAGGACGGGGACTTCATAGTTACGAACGGCTCGATATTCGACTTAGAAAACAACGTGGAAGAAGTCTTCGTTGAGGGCCGAGAAGTCGAGAGAAGCGATCTACCACAATCCGGTTCCTCCCGGACTTTTTAACGTCGAGAACTTCATGAATTCAACCGGCGGGAACTTATTTGACCAGGACGGCCCCGAAGCCGACGAGATATATTCGGTATCGCGGCTAAACAAGGAAGCTCGCTATCTGCTGGAGGAAAGCTTTGGCTCTATCTGGGTCGAAGGAGAGGTGTCCAACCTCCATAAATCTTCCGCGGGTCACCTCTATTTCACTTTGAAGGAAGAGGACTCCGAAATCGACGCCGTCATGTTTGCGGGGGATAACCGGAGGGCAAGTCTGGAGCCCGAGGATGGAATGGCCCTGCTCGTTAAGGGAACTCTGACGGTTTACGAAAAACGGGGACGTTATCAGTTGAGGGTCAGGGGTCTAAAGGAGGTGGGTGAGGGGAAGCTGCAGAAAAAATTTCAGCAGCTCAAGAAAAGATTGAAGGAAGAGGGCCTGTTTGACGAGGATCATAAGAAAGAGTTACCCCGTTATCCCCGTGCTATAGGAATTATAACCTCCCCAACCGGAGCCGCGATCAAGGATATTATTTCTACCGTCGAGGAAAGGTTTCCTGCGGTGACCTGTTACGTATTTCCCGTCAAAGTCCAGGGTGATGAAGCCTCTTCTCAGATAGCGGAGTCGATCGAGCGGGCAAACGATCTGAAGGAAAGGTACGACCTCGACCTGCTCGTCGTTAGCAGGGGCGGTGGTTCTCTTGAGGACCTCTGGCCGTTCAACGAAGAGGAAGTTGCCCGGGCAATATTTTCCTCTGTTCTCCCGGTCGTGTCGGGTGTAGGGCACGAAGTTGACTTTACGATCTCGGATTTTGTCGCGGACGTGAGGGTACCCACGCCGACGGCGGCTGGAAAGGAGGTAGTACCTGAGGGCAGGGAAATATTGAACGAGGTCGAACTATACTTGACCAGAACTTTCGACGCGGTGAGTTCGGCGATAAAAGACCGGAAGCGAAAGCTGGACCGAACTACCTCTAGTTTCGGCTTTAGAATTCCTTTCAGAAACCTGGAAGATACGTCCCAGGAGTTCGACGAACTGGCAGAGGACCTGGTGGAAAGTGGAACGGAAGTGCTGGAGAGTCACAGGGATGAGCTCGACTCGCTCCTCGATAGGCTTTCAATAGCGAATCCAACCAGGTTACTCGAGCGAGGGTACTCCGTAACTTATGGAGAAAGTGGGTCTTTAGTTACGGATTCTAGGGACGTAGAAGAAGGGGAAAGCTTGAAGACCAGGCTGTTTAAAGGTATTATTCGTTCTGTAGTAACGGGAGTTGATGAGGGTGAATGAGGAAGAACGAATTGATATAGAGGAAGATCTGAAAAAGCTGGAAGAGATAGTCAGGGAGCTGGAAGACGAGCAGCTTGACCTCGAGAGATCCATAGAACTGTTCGAAGAAGGAGTGAAGCTCGCAGAAGAAGTCAAGGGGGGGCTGTCGGAAGCGGAACTCCGGTTGAAGAAAGTGGTTGAGACCAGCGATCTGGACTTTGAGGCTGAGGATTTTAACCTTTAAAATCAAAGGGCTACCGAGCAATTCCCTTTTAGTTAAACCTAGTTCCAAAACGAGGTAATAGAAATGCAAGAGTACGATAGTTTGGACTCTCTTTTTACGGAAACTACGTCAGAATTTCCGGATAGTACGTTTAAGACTTCTACTCCATCGCCTGATGATGGTTACGACTATGAAAGTATTAGTTTTTCGGATCTCTCGTCGCTTGTTGGCAGGCTGGCCCAGACGATGGTCGAAGAGTACGGCATCGAAAAAGGGGATAAGGTCGCAATAATAGGAAGGCCCCATCCAAAATGGGCAGCTTCTTTTTTTGCGACACAGCGCGTAGGAGCGACTGCTGTCCCGATAGCTTACAATTTTACCTCCGAGGAAATCAGGCGGGTGCTTCACGAGTCGGAATCTAAACTGGCAATTGTCCAGAAGGATAAGCATTCCGTTGTTGCCAATAAATTTAACTCCCTGTCCCATCTGGATAACCTGGTGGTGTACGGCGGGGAAGAGGAAGAGGGCTTTAAGTCCTGGGATTCTTTGCTCTGCGAGGAGCAATTTACCGACCATCCTTATCAGGATCAGGATGAGGTGGCAGTGTTGATGTACACTTCTGGCACTACGGGTCACGGAAAGGGAGTTATGCTTACTCACGAGAACCTCTTGGTCAACGTTCACGATATAGCGGAAACTCTCGACGTTACGCCGGAAGATTGTATGGTGTCCATTCTTCCCTGGGACCACATTTACGGGTTGACTACTACTCTGCTCGTACCCCTTGCTTTCGGATCTTCAATGGTATACACGAAGGATTACAGAAACTTGCCCAGCGTACTGAAGGCCAACGACGGAACCATTTTACTCGGCGTACCCAAGCTCCTTAATGCCCTCTACGAAGAAACCCTGGAGAAGATAAACTCGACCTGGTGGACCAGGTGGCTGTACAAGCTCGCTCCGAGTCTATTGAAATCCAAAGTCAAAACCAAGCTGGCCGGGAAACAATTCAGATTTATCACCTCGGGTGGTGCACCGTTGAGCCCGGATACCGCGAAAGGTTTGAGGGATCTTGGCATTGGTGTGATGGAGGGCTACGGCCTGACCGAGACTTCCCCGGTGCTCACGTTTACCCGGGATCCATTTACGGATAAGGCGGGAAGCGTCGGTCTTCCGCTGCCGAGCGTCGAAGTAAAACTTATGGAAACGGACGACAAGGAGATTAACGAAGTACTCGTTAAGGGTCCGACGGTGATGAAGGGTTACTACAAGAACGAGGAGAAAACGAAAGAGGTTCTCGACGAGAACGGGTGGTTCCATACCGGAGATTCAGGATGGATAGACGAGGACGGCGGGCTACACCTAAACGGAAGGACGAAGAACGTAATAGTCCTCGAATCGGGAAACAATGTCTACCCCGAAGAGGTAGAGCACGAACTGGGCCGCATACCTTTCATAGAAGAGATAATGGTAAAAGAAGGTAAGAGAAGCGGTCGAGCCGTCGTTTCTGCCGTCATTTATCCCGATTACGAGAAGTTAAAGGAAAAAGGAATCGAAGAAAAAGACTACATCAAAACTTTCCTCTGGGAAAAGATAAAGAACGAGTCGAAAAGCCTGGCTCCCTACATGAGGTTAAAGAGCAAGAGGGACATAGAGATAATCGAAGAACCATTCGAAAAGACGCCGACTCAGAAGGTAAAGCGTTATCTATACCAGGAACAGGGGGAAGGGGCTCAAAGTTAATAACGGATAGAAAAACCGGAAAACTCTCCTTTGTGCTCTTCTCGATCCACGTTTACCTTGTTGACGTTTGCCAGCCTGGGTCCGCGATTTGCCCAGGATATTAGGTCGTTCACGTCGGACTTCCGACCTTCCACTACTGCTTCGACGGATCCGTCGGCGAGGTTTTTGACCCAGCCCGTCAGCCCGAGTTGGTTTGCTTTTCTCTTCGTGCTGTTTCTAAAACCTACGCCCTGAACCCTGCCCGTAATTTTCAAATGCGCCCTTTCTTTTTTCATCGATTATCAGGACCTCTCTTCCGATAGAGTTCTGCTTTATGATAGCGGACAGGGAGGATTTTTCAATTCCCGAAAGTATCGGCGTAGGGTTGGCCAATTTAGTCAAGAACTCCGCCGCGTCGTAGCGCTTTGTTTTTCGCTTCCAGTCAACTACCCCGCCCTTCCCGGGCGGGCTTGTAGAAAAACTCTTTATAAAGAACAACTACGTCCTTTAAAACACGAGACCCGGCGGTCAATCAAACCCACCTCTGTACTTCAACCTAGATAAGATATAAACTTAAATAACTACCAGTAGCCTTTTAAGAGAATTTTCCCGGTGATAAACTAATGGCCGAAAATTACATAGTGCTGGGATTTAGTTTCGTCGCGGTTATTGTAGCTCTTTCGCTGGCTACGCGGGTTATATCGGATAGGTATTTTGGAAAACTAAAAGACGTGTCCACGGATTCCGGGCTAACCGGCAGAAATCTGGTGGATAGAGTGCTGGAATACGAGCGGGTTAAAGTGAGGCTAACCGAGATCGGGGAAGGAAAGAAGGGAGACTATTTCTTTAGTGGGGGAGCGGTGAGTCTGCCGGAACTGGAGGACAGCTCGCTTCTAACGCTGGGTATATCCGCCCACGAGCTCGCTCATGCAAGCCAGGGGGATCGGCACCCTAAGTTGGTCGGACTGGCCTCTTTCCTGGTCAAAGTCGGAGTGGGCCTCTCGTACCTTTTCCCCTTCATTCTTATCGTTGGTTTTATCTTCTACGTTCCTCTATTGAAGGTGAGTTTGGTGGTATATTCGTTAATTTTCCTGATCGTGCTCGGCAAAATACCCCTGGAACTGGATGCAACCCGGAAGGCGCTCGGGTATCTCGACAGGCACGGTGAATTAACCGAGGTAGAGATAAGCCAACTGAAAAAGCTTCTCGGCTGGGCTATACTTACCAGGCTTACGGAACTTACGGTTGGATTTATCGTACTCCTCGATCTGAGAGATAAGAGGTGAGATCATGCCTGAAGTGGTTTTTGCTCCGTCAATTCTAGCCGCCGACTTCGGTCGATTGGTAGAAGAGGTGGAGAGCGTAAAAGAAGTCGCGGAATCGGTTCACGTAGACGTAATGGACGGTCATTTCGTTCCCAATATAACTATCGGTCCCGTCGTGGCGAATTCTCTTAAGGATTCCGACCGAGTTGAAGTCCCGTTAAGCATACATCTGATGATTGAAGATCCCTGGAAATACGGGCCCGAATTCGACGTTGACTCCGAAGACCTGATAATATTTCACTCCGAGGTGACGGACCGCGAGCCGGAATTGATCGAACGGCTGAGGAATCAGGGGAGTAAGGTCGGGATATCTCAGAAGCCGGCAAGTCCCGTGGAGGACGTAATACCCCTTCTCGAAGATCTTGACGAAGTTCTCGTGATGGGGGTGGAGCCGGGATTTGGTGGCCAGGAATTCATGCCCGAGACCCTGGAAAGGATCGAAAAGCTGAAGGACGTGATTCGAAGTAATGGATACGATACGGTCGTTTCGGTCGACGGAGGGATGGACCCCTCTACCGTGGGACAGGTAGTCGAGGCGGGGGCGGACAAGATAATAGCCGGTTCGGCTATATTCGGAAAAGAGGATAGGGTTAAAGCGGTTGAAGATATGAAAGCCGCTCTTACTTGACAATGACCGGCGATAGAAAAAGTTTCATGAAACGGGCTTTGACCCTGGCTCAGCGCGGCGGCGGGTACGTAAACCCCAACCCTCAGGTTGGCGCCGTTGTCGTAAGTGATGACGGAATAATTGGAGAGGGCTATCACCGGAAGTTCGGAGGCCCGCATGCGGAAGTTGAGGCGTTAAAAGACGCGGGAGAATCAGCCCGGGGGGCGACACTCTACGTTACCCTCGAACCGTGCGTTCATTACGGTAAGACGCCACCCTGTACGGAAAGGATAATTGAGAGCGAGTTGAGCCGGGTGGAGGTGGCGATCGAAGATCCGAACCCGAAGGTGGCCGGAAAGGGAGTAAAGAGGCTGAGGGAGGAGGGGGTTGATGTTTCCGTAGGTCTCATGGAAGACGAGGCGAGGCAGGTTAATGAAATATATCTCCACTACGTCAGGAAGAATCGCCCCTTCGTTTTGTTAAAACTGGCCATGACTCTCGACGGCAAACTGGCTACGAGGACCGGTGATTCGCGGTGGATAACTTCCGAACCCGCAAGGAAACTCGTGCACGAGCTAAGGGCTCGTTATAGTGCAGTTGGCGTAGGAGTAAATACCGTACTGTCAGACGATCCCAGGTTAACTGTGAGAAAGGCTGAGGGGCCGGATGGGGCGAGGGTAATATTCGATTCGAAAGGGAGAACACCGCTCGATTCGAAAATATTGAGCCTTTCGAGTTCGGCTACCACCATAGTTGCGACTGCTGACGGCATTTCTCGAGAGAGGGTGGAGAAATACGAGGAGCGAGGAGGAGAGGTATGGCAGATTGCAGGGAGGGGTAACCACGTCGATCTGGAGTCACTGCTCGATCGTATGGGTTCAAAGGGATACGACAGCCTGCTAGTCGAAGGAGGAGGGGAGATCGCCTGGAGTTTATTCGATCGGGACCTGGTCGACAAAGTTAGGTTCTTCTACGCGCCGAAAGTAATTGGTGGCAGGGACTCGGTCCCTGCGGTTGGAGGAGAGGGTAGAGCAGAGGTCAGGGACGGAGTAGTTATTGATAATCTGTCGATGGAAAAAATCGGGGACGACGTATCTCTGGTCGGTTACCCCCTCAATGAATGATAAAAAGCAGTGACGATAGCGCCACCTGAACCAGGTAAATAACCAGCACGGCGGTGACGTGACCAAATTTCCTGTACAGCCGGTGGTGAAGGTGTCCCTGATCGGCTTCCATTATACCCTTTCCCGATCTGGCTCTTCGGAAAATTGCCATGACCGTGTCGATGATTGGCACGCCGAGGAGGGCAATTCCGGCCAGTACCGGCCAGCCAGAACCCCCTGGTGAAACTGCTGAGAGCCCGTCGATTACCAGAAAAGATACAAGAAACCCCAGAAGGTAGGACCCCCCATCGCCGAGGAAAAGTTTGGCGGGGTAGAAGTTATAGACCAGAATTGCTATCAGTCCGCCGACCAATCCAGCGACGAGGAAAGAAGAGGCCTGGCCGAAGCCAAGAACCAGCAGAGGTAGAAGAGAGATCAGACCTACACCGGCGGCGAGACCGTCGAGACCATCTATCAGGTTGAAAGCGTTGGTGCCCCCCACCAGCCAGAAACCCAGGAATATCAGATTTGGAATTCCCGACAAGCTTGCTCCCACCCCAGCGGAAAGGGAGAAGTTCGTTGCCGGGAACGGGTGGAACAGCACGACGATTGTGGCGGCAAGGACCTGCAGTACAAGTTTTAGTTTGGGGCTTAGACCACGGATGTCGTCGACCAGCCCGGTGAAGAATACAACCAGGACGGCGGATAATAACGGAGCCCAGTCAGTACCGTAGAGGAAAAGTACGGGGAGGAACCCGATTAAAATAGCGGCTCCCCCGAGCGGCTTTACCTGGTGATGAATCTTTCTGGCACTCTCGCCGGGATTGTCGAATAATCTGAGAACCGGAGCTAAACGGATTAGAACGGGGCAACTCAACCCCACTATCAACCACGGTATCCATATCGAAGCCCATTGGCCGGAAACAAAAACCGACTTTAAAGTCGATGGCAAGTTTTGCATAATCTCCTTGATAAAATGAATAGCATAGAAATTGTTTCAAAAGCCGCGGAGAAAAAAGATCTAACTCACGCCTACCTCGCGCCCGTTCGGGCCGGTACGAGTCTAAAGAGCTATGCCACGGAACTGGGTAAAGAGATCCTCTGCTCTCCCGGGGACGAAACCTGTTCCGAGAAAGTTATTCGTGATACTCATCCCGACTTCGTCATGGTCGATGTATTGAATGATAAGACCAAAATATCTATAAGCCAAGTTGAAGAAATAATTTCCAGCTCTTCTTATTCACCTATTGAAGGAGAGAGAAAGCTGTACGTGATAAATCGGGTGGAGGACCTCTCCCGGGAAGGGGCAAATAGTTTGTTAAAAATCCTGGAAGACCCTCCGGAATTCGTCTACTTTCTCCTCCTGACCGAATCCCCCAATAGCCTGTTACCGACTATTATATCTCGGTGTCAGCAGTTACCCACGGGCGGGACAAGTATTGAAGGAATGAAGGACCTGTTGTACGGCAAAGGGTTTGAGGAAAAAGAAGTGGACTACCTTGTGAGGGTGGTCAATTACAGGGCGACGTTACTGGACGATTTACTCGAAGACGGAACAGATGGGGCGCTAGAAGAGAAAGAGAAGCTCGAAAAGGAATACGAGGAAGCCAGCCTGATAGATTTGAGCGAGGGCCTCATCGATTCGGACAATTATATTGAAAAAGACGTTCTGGCGAGGTTAATATTCAGCAGAGTAGAGGCTTCCAGTAACCGTCAGCTGATAGAATCCGCCGAAAAGCTGACGAAATTGAATCAGGAGGACCTGGAGTTGTTCCTGGAGAAAGGTCTCAACGTTTACCGGAACGATTACCGAGCTGAGTTAGCGGAGGGAAGCTTTACTCCGGGAAGTTTGGGTAGAGTCAGGATAATTGATCGGGCGATTGAGTCTCTCCCCGCAAACGTGAACGTTCAATTACTCCTGGAAAGCACTTTGTTGAAACTATCAGTTACCCCCCGAGTTTGAACCGTCGGAGCGGGGTATAAGTTAGCCAAACAATCGACTAAAATTGATCTGAGCGGGTCCTGTCCCATAGGAGAAAAAATGTCAGAAATATTTCCAGTTGGTCTGCGTAAGACGAAACGACGAAAAGTAGTGGCTGAATTCGAAGACGGTCAGGCGGAAGTCGACGAACAGTATATAATCGAACGGGATCAACTGAGAGAACTGGGGCTTGTTCTGCCGAGCGATATGATGGAAAGCGAAGGCGGGGAGGATTCTAATGACCGCTGGAAGGCGGTCAGGAAAGCAACCGATCATGACGTTCTGCAGGCCGAATTAAACCAGGAAGAGGCGGACAAAGCAATATCCGAAGCTCAGCAGCTCGCCGAAAAACGGTCGCTGCCGATGAAGATCATCGGGGCCGAGTATTCGTTCCAGAAATCACAATTGAGGTTTTACTTTAAGGCGCCTCACCGGGTTGATTTTCGGGGTCTGGTTAAAGCCCTGGCTCGGAGTTACTCCACCAGAATAGAGTTGGAGCAAGTAGGTCCGCGTGAGGCCGCTTCCATACTGGGCGGACGCGGTCACTGCGGCCAGGAACTCTGCTGTCGAAGGTTCCTCTACGACCCGGGTCCTGTACCAATGGATTTTGCGGAAAAACAGGGAATATCTGTTTCACCGGAGAGAATCACGGGGGTCTGCGGAAGGTTGACCTGTTGTCTCCAGTACGAACTGGAAGATTACGTTGCTCGTCTCGAAGAGCTACCGGAAAAGGGCAGCAGGGTAGACTCTCCTATGGGAAAGGGTAAAGTGATCAAAAGGAACGTTCAGAAAGAGACGGTAAGAGTGAAACTGGGACAGGAGGAAGTCGAGGAGTTCGACGCGGGGGAAGTGGAAGTAATCGAAGATTCAAAGGGTTGAGTTAAGTCAATTCCTCTAATTCGCCATCGGTGAGTTCGTGCTTTAGCTCCGACAGCAGGTGCTGCTCGATTTTACCGGTTATAAGTATTTCTTCGTCTCTGTATTCCTCAGATGTTACTTCCCCGTTATTGTGCAGCCACTCAAGTATGTCGGCTCTGTCGTAAGGGAGATTGAGCTTTATTTCTTTTACTTCGTCCCCCAGCTCTTTCGCCATGAGGTCTTTTAATTCGTCTATGTTTCTTCCCTCTAACGCGGAGATTGCCACGGAATTATCGATATCACTAGTTAGGGACTCGATCTCCATTCCGGATTCCAGCATGTCAATTTTATTTATCACGTTAATCATCGGTGGCCTGGGCTGATCTTCGGTAAAGATCTCGTCGTTTAGTATTTGGTTTACCGTCTGCCACCTTGCTTCGAGCTTCTTCTGCGTGGCGTCCATCAGGTTGAGCAGAAGGTCGGCGGTTCTCGCCGATTTAAGCGTGGACTTGAAGGCGGGGATCAACTGGTGGGGCAACTTTCTGATTAACCCTACTGTATCGGTTAGAAGGACCTTACGTCGGTCGGGAAGCTCGAATTTCCTCGTTAGTGGATCCAGCGTAGCAAAGAGCTTGTCCTCTTTAAATCCGTCCGAACCGGTCAGTCTGTTTAAAAGGGTAGTTTTTCCAGTGTTGGTATAACCAATAAGAGCGACGATTGGCACGTTGCTCTCCAATCTTCGCTTCCGTCTCACGTCCAGTTCCTTGTCCGCTTCCTTAAGTTTGGCTCTAATGGAATCAATCCTGCGCTGGACTTTCTCCCTATCCCTTGCCAGCCTTGTTTGGCCCGGGCCTCTTGTTCCGATACCACCGGCCTGGCGCTCAAGAGATTCACCCCAGCCCCTCAATCGGGGTAGCAGGTACTCGTACTGGGCAAGCTCCACCTGAAGTTTTGCTTCCTTTGTCTGCGCGCGCTGGGCAAAAATATCCATGATAAGCTGGGTTCGATCGACTATCTTGGTTCCTATGCTCTCCTCCAGGTTTCTGGACTGTGCCGGTCTCAGTTCGTCGTTGAACAGAACAACGTGAGCACCCAGTTCTTTAGCTTGCTCTCTTATTTCGTCTACTTTACCTTTTCCGATGTAGAATTTCGGATCCGGGTTGCGTCTGCGCTGGACTACCTTGCTGGCGATATTTACTCCCGCAGTTTCGGCAAGGGAAGCAAGCTCTTCAAGGGATTCGTCTGTGGACCAGAGTTCCTCTTTTTCCGGGTAAGTTAAATCTACGCCGACGAGAATAGCCCGCTCTTTCGCTTTAACTCTGGCTCTCTTTCCTACTCTGTCTTCGATGAGACCGAAATCTTCTCTAGCCATCGCTATCGACCCTTTCTACCGTTGCTCCGAGTGATTCGAGTTTGGACTGAAGCTGACTGTAACCTCTATCGAGGTGACTCAATCCGGAAACCTCGGTCCTGCCCTCACCCGCGAGTCCTGCTATTACAAGAGCAGCTCCCGCCCTTATGTCCGTAGCTTCGACTGCGGTTCCGCGTAAATTATCAGTCCCCTCGATAAATACCGTATTGGAGTTCGTCACGGAGATGTCGGCGCCCATTTTGCTTAATTCGGCAACGTGGCCGAACCTGCTGTCGAAAACGGTTTCTTTAACCACGCTCTTGCCTTCCGCAAGAGTCAGCATGGACGAAATTGGCGCCTGAAGATCCGTGGGGAACCCGGGAAACGGTAGCGTAATCACTTCGAGGTTATCCGGCCTGCCGTTACTCTTCACCTTAATCGTCTTTTCCCCTTCTTCCACGGTTATTCCCGCTTTTCGGAGCTTCAGACTGAGGGGTTTTATCGAAGCGGGGTCTACCGACCTGACTTCTACGTTGCCTCCCGTGGCTACTCCCGCAATCATATACGTGCCGGCAGCTATTCTGTCGGACAGGACTTCGTATTCCGCGTCTCCCAATTTTTTTTCGCCGGTTGCGGTGAGAATCGAGCCGTCCAGCGATAGGTCAGCACCCAGTTCTGTAAGAAAACTAGCCAGATCTCGAATTTCGGGTTCCTGGGCACCGTTATATATTGTCGTTGTACCCCGAGCCCTTACCGCTGCCATTAGAAGCTGTTCGGTGGCTCCGACGGACGGGTAGTCCAGAAAGATATCGTTTCCCTTCAGGTTATCCGCTTCGGCAATTATCTTTCCGTCGTCCTGGTTTATCTCCACGCCGAGTTTTTTCAAGCCCTCAAGGTGGAGGTTGACCGGCCTGGTACCGATGTTGCATCCCCCGGGAAGCGGGACTTCTGCCCTTCCCGTTCTCCCCACGAGGGGTGCCAGAACGAGGAAAGAGGCACGCATTTTCCTTACCAGTTCGACGGGAGCGACGTTTGAAGAAACCGAGCCGGCTATCCTTACGGTATCGGAACCGGTGTTTTTTACGCTCTTCCCGAGCTCGCTCACCATATCCAGCATGGTCTGAACGTCGTCCAATCTGGGAACGTTTTCCAGGAGAATTTCTCCGTCGGTGAGTAAGGTCGCCGCTATGAGGGGTAGGGCGGAATTCTTTGCTCCAGCAATTTCTACGCTTCCTTCGAGAGCTCGTCCGCCCTGGATGATAAGTTTTTCTGTCATTTAACCGTTGCGCATAAGTTCAAGGAATTGATCGTTGTCTTCGGTTGCCTCGATCTTCTTCTTTATGAATTCCAAAGCGTCCTGGTTTCCGTCCATTTCCCCTATCATCTTTCGCAGTATCATTAGCTTGTTTAGCTTGGACTGGTCTAACAGGAGCTCTTCTTTCCTTGTTCCGGTCTGTTCCATGTCTATTGCCGGGTATATTCTCCGGTTGGCGAGCTGTCTGTCCAGAACGAGTTCCATATTACCAGTGCCCTTAAACTCCTCGAAGACTACCTGGTCCAGCTTGCTGCCGGTCTCCACCAGAGCCGTTCCGATTATCGTCAAACTTCCGCCCTCTTCGATATTTCTGGCGGCGCCGAAGAATTCTTTCGGTTTGTACAGCGCGGCGGGATCGATACCACCAGATAGTAGTTTTCCGCTGTGGTCCACCGAAAGGTTGTAAGCTCTTGCCAGTCTGGTGATTGAGTCCATCAAGATAACTACGTCTTTCTTGGATTCCACGAGCCTCTTAGCGTTGTCGGTTACAAGTTCAGCGACCTCGGTATGGTGTTTCGGTTCCTGGTCGAACGTAGCCGCGACGACCTTTCCCATATTGATCGAGCGCCTTATATCGGTAACTTCTTCGGGCCGTTCGTCGATCAGGAGTACGATAAGTTCTACTTCCGGGTGGTTTGCGGCAAGACCGTTAGCTATCTTCTTGATTAGCGTCGTCTTCCCCGCTTTGGGCGGAGAAACGATTAACCCTCTCTGTCCCTTGCCGATAGGAGCAAAAAGGTCGATAATTCTGGTCGAAATATCGTTAGAGTCGTGTTCGAGCTTAAACCGCTGTTTTGGATGGAGCGGCGTCAGGTATTTGAATTCAGTTCTTCCCCTTATATCGTCGGGGGGAGAGTCGTTAATCGCTACTACTTTTAATAGAGCCTTGTAGTGTTCGTCGTTTTTGGGGGGACGTGTCTGACCCAGCACCTTGTCCCCGTTTTTCAGGCCGAATCTCTTTATCTGGGACGGAGAAACGTATATATCGTTCTTGCCGGGAAGGAAGGTTTTATCCCTCAGAAATCCGTAGCCGTCCGGCAGAATTCCGAGAATGCCTTCGGAAAAACCCTGCCCCTCTTCCTTGGCTTCCGCCTCCAAGATCGAATAAATAAGACCTTCTTTGTTCTGCGAATTCAACTTAATGTCAAAATCTTCTGCTATTTCCTTTAACTCATCTAAATTCTTTTCTCGGAGCTCTTTTAGTTCCAATTAACTCACCTCAAAAATTCTTATTAAAAGTTCTATTTCTGATCCCGCAGGAGGCAAACAAAGGAGCTGGGGCCGATCATCTCATTTTAAAAGTCGTGGAGAGATATTTTTGCTCTACCGGGTTCCACGGCTCGAAGTTAATTCAGTTCGATCCTCTGACGGAAGTGATTTTTCTATACAAACCTGCCACTCCAATGACAACAGACAAATAAGTTGAAAGATTAATTCGACTTGCCCTGTCGCTTCTCCTTATCCTTTAACCCTTCAGCGGGCTAACTTTCGATAGATATTATCAGTTCAACTCGCCCGGTTGATATCCTATTTTCCGCCTCTGTAATTAAGTAACTTCACAAGATAAAATATCTTTTAGAAAATACTTTATGAAGGGGTTCGGGACGACGAATTGGTTGATTTACAAATAGATTATAGATGAACGTAAACCATTTGTCAATAGAGCTAACAACCTTTATCCTGCAGTTGGACTGCCGGGTCAAGCGTCGTGGATCGACTAATTAAAACTCAGCTAAAATCCCGCCTTTCACCAAAACTTGGCGGAGCCTTCTCAGCTTAATTGGTAAAGGCTATTTTTTTTGCTTTGTTGGGGTGAAGGTGGTTTTAATGATATTCATATACATCTTCAATCGGGATTTAATCCCTTCTGCAAATCCCCGTTTCTCTTCCTTCATGACGTGAGTTACACCGGTGAGTTTGACTTTTTTCGTCGAGAGATTTTCCGCAAGTGATAGCTTTGTGAGGGCCATCTCGACACCGAATTCCTCGGCTTTGGATTTGTCCAGTTTGTTCCAGGTATCGACGGAAAGAATTCTCTGGCCCGAGAGGTGAGGGCTTATCTTCTGGGATAAATCCGTATTTAGTCTGCCCTTATGGAATACGCCGATAACCATATCCAGGTCTTCCTCCTGATAGGTTCTAATCATATCATCGACGTGCTTTGCCTCGAGCCCTCTAAGGTCGGCGTCCAGGAACATTATCGTCCGGTCAGGAGCCGCTTCTATCCCCCGAGAAAGAGCGTTTGCCTTACCCGTATTTTCTTCAAGCCTGATCAATTCCAGGTCGATGCCGCTTTCCCGCACCCTTTCGGCAGTACGATCCGTGGAGCCGTCGTCAACGACGATAATATTATCGATCCTCTCTGCGTTATTAATTGCCTCCAGCACGGAACCTATCCTCTCTGCTTCGTTGTACGCGGGTACTATTACGGAAACTTTCAAGCGGGTCACCTTCTATCCGTTAGAGTCGTGTCCGGCGATAAGTCTTCAGGAGTTTTGGTGGTGATAATTTCTGTCTCTGCCTCCTCGTAGAGCTTTGAAGTATCTATTTGAAGGATTGGATTTTTTCTTCTATCTCCTTTGCCACCTGTTCGACGTCCCTGTTTTCGACGGAAATTTCTTCCTTGTCGCCCGATCTTGACTCGAGTTCCAGCACTCCTTCGGCCAGTCCCCTTGGTCCGATAATTATCTTGATAGGGATTCCGACGAGGTCGGCATCGTTAAATTTGAATCCGGGACTGGTTTCCCTGTCGTCGAGCAGGACATCGTGGCCTCTAACTTTGAGTTCTTCGTAAAGGTCTTCGCCGAGTTGAAACGAGTCTTCGTCTTCGGACCCGAGGACGATAAGTTCAGCGGAGAACGGTGTTACGGCATCGGTCCAGTTTATCCCCTGATCGTCGTAGTTTTGTTGAATTACGGCCGGGATCAACCTACTTATCCCGATTCCGTAGCATCCCATAACGTAGGGATAAAGGTTTCCGTCCTGGTCCTGGAATTCTCCCTCAAGGCTTTCGGAGTACTTCGTTCCCAGCTGGAAAATCTGTCCCACCTCTATGCTCCTCTGGAACTCGAGGCCGCTTCCACATTTAGGACAATTATCTCCTTCCTTGACCTTTCTCAGGTTGATAAAGTTAACGTCTCCTATGTCTCTGTCCCAGTTTGCGTTCGTCAGGTGGTAGCCGTTCTCGTTTGCTCCGACGGTAAAGTTGACCAGCGGTTTTATATCCAGGTCCGCATATACGGGTATATCTTTGTCCAGACCTATCGGACCGATTGATCCAAAATTAGCACCAGTTATCTCTTTTATCTCCCGCTCGGACGAGACCATCTCAGCTTTTTTCGTCCCCAGGTGGTTAATTAGCTTCATTTCTTCGATATCGTCGTCTCCGCCAACCAGCGCGGCTACGAGTCCGTCGTCCGTTCTGTAGAAGAACGTTTTAACTACCTGCTGNCTGGGTATTTCCAGGTGATTTGCTACTTCGTCAACCGTTTCCATNCCGGGGGTTTCCACTTTTTCCAGTGTATCAGGGTCCTCGCCGTTGTCTTTCGGCTGGACCTGATATCTCGCGATCTCCACGTTGGAGGAGTAATTGCAGTTACCACAGAGGACTATTTCTTCCCCACCCTCGTCCGCCAGTGCCATAAATTCCTGCGAGTAACTCCCCCCCATCAGACCGGTAGGGGCTTCAACAGCCACCCAGTCAAGTCCCAGACGATCGAATACACGGGCGTAGGCATCGTACATATCTTCGTAGGTCTCGTCCAGGCTCTCCTGGTTCGCGTGGAAACTGTAGGCGTCCTTCATCAGAAACTCCCTCGACCTCATTACGCCGTGCCGGGGCCTGATTTCGTCCCGGTATTTGTCGTTTATCTGAAACAGGACCAGGGGTAGGTCTTTATAGGAGTTTAGCTCGTTACGCACCATGTCCGTTATTATCTCTTCGTGCGTTGGGCCCAGAGCGAACTCTCGTTCCTTTCTATCGGAAAGCTTGAACATTTCCGGACCGAAGTCGTCCCAGCGGCCGCTCTCCTTCCAGAGAGTCGCGGGCTGGATAATCGGTAGCTTTATCTCCTGAGCCCCCGCTTTGTTCATCTCTTCCCGGACTACTTCTTCGATCTTCTTTAGTACCTTAAAACCGAGCGGCAGGTAGTTGTAAACTCCAGCCGTGACCTTACGAATGAGTCCGGCTTTCAGCATCAACTTGTGACTTTCCATTTCGGCGTCGGCCGGAGTTTCTTTAAGAGTTGGAAGGAAATAATTGCTGAGTCTCATTAATTAATCTCCTTTTTATAACAAAGCGCCCAGCAGGTCGATTCGCTGAACTATTCCCGTAAGCATACCATCTTCGTCGACCACCGGAACGCGGTTTAGTTCGTTTCGAATAATCAAATCTGCCACGTGGATATCCTCTTCGTCCTCGTCGACTGTAATAACGTCTTCAACCATGTATTTGGAGACGGGGTCGCCCTTTATCTCCTCCAGCCTTCGGGATAGCTGATTTATGTCCGGCAGGTAGGAAGCCGTCCGCAACATCTCGAAATAATTGGGCAAAGCCGCCGATATGACGTCTCGTTCCGATATGAACCCAACTACAGTACCTCGCTTGTCAATTACTGGTACTCCCGAAAGCTCGCTTTTTTCCAGCAAGAATATTAACGCTTTCAGGGACTGATTCTCCCTCACAGCGGTCAGGTCTCTGGTCATAATATCCTTGACTCTCATTTCAACGAGTCACCCAGTTCGTTTAACGAAATTTGCTCGAGCTGAGCCTGGACCAGCGAAGCGTCCCGGCATATTTTCTCGTATACTTCGGTGCAGGCCATTCCGGCCGCAAGGCCGTAGCGTACAGCTTCCTGAACGGATTTACCTTCTTCTACCTGGTAAATTATACCTCCGATCAGACTGTCCCCGGCTCCGACTCTGTTCTTGACGGTTAACTGGTCCCTGTTTGCCTCCAGTTCCCAGATTTTGTCCTTGCTTATAAGTATATCTCCGGTAAGGCCGTGGGAAAGCAGTACGTATTCAGTACCGAAGTTCAGTATTTTACGCCCTACATCTATTATGGACTGGCTGTTGGTCAGTTTTTCGCCCATTACTTCTTTCCTTTCACGGATGTCCGGCTTGATCAGGAAAGGTCCGGCTTTTGCGGCGGGGCCGACGTACTCGCCGCCCGTATTTACCACCGTTTTTATTCCCATGTCCTTCGCCTGTTCGACCAGTTCTCGGTAGTAGCTCTTCGGAATTCCGGGAGGAAGACTTCCCGATAGCACCACCCAGGAAACCCGGTGGAGCATTGTTTCGTACTGGTCCTTAAACTGGTCTAACACCCTCTCGGATATCTCGGGACCTTCGCTGTTTACCTCTATAGGGTTGTCTTCCTGGCCCTTCTTGAGGATCGCAACGTTGCTTCTCGTCTCGTCCGATATCCAGGTGAAGTTCGTTATGATTCCCTCTTCTCTGAGCGAGCGCTTTATTGTTCGACCGGTATGCCCGCCGATAAGTCCCATTGCAATGTTTTCTACCCCAACGCTTGCCAGGTACATCGAAACGTTAATCCCTTTTCCTCCCGCACTTGCGTGGGTCCGAAACGCTCTTGAAAGCTGGGTCTCTCCCTTTTGTTCGATTTCCTTTACCCAGTAGATAAGGTCGTAAGCCGGATTTAACGTAACGGTTAGAATCATTTTTACACTCCCCTGATCTGGTTTTTCGTAATTAGCCGAGTTTTTATCTTTGAATAACCATAACTCGTATTCATCGGGTTTTTACGGCCCCGTCCCGTGAAGCCGGGTNGTTTACCAGGTTGCCGGAGTTTTCGGATTCAAGCTTAATCNGTTTAANCTTGCCTGCAAGGTTTTCCGGTCCCCGAAACTCCACGGTCCTGCCAAATTCGGTTTTGCCGTACATCTTACCTTCTTCTCTCGCCTCTCCTTCCACTAGAACCTCGACTGTTTCCCCGATAAACTGTCTGTCGTATTCTAGCGAACATTCCTTTTGTTTTTCTAAGACCGATTCCAGGCGACGCTCTTTCTCCTCCTTCGGTACGTCGTCCTCCATGGTAGCGCTTCTCGTGTTGGGTCGAGGAGAGAACTTTGCCGCGTAGATTGATCCGAACTCGACCCGTTCTACTACCTCCAGTGTTTCCTCGAAGTCCTTCCTGGTTTCTCCCGGATGCCCGACGATAATATCCGTCGTCACGTTGATTAAAGGATCGACCTGTCGGGCTTTATCGACGATCTTCAGGTAATCTTCCCTGGTATAATTACGATTCATAATCTCTAAAACCCTGGTGGAGCCGGACTGGAGCGGAAGATGAATATGTCGGATGACGTTGGAGTTATCGTCCATTACGGTCAGCGTCTTCCCGTCCAGATCAGCAGGGTGGGGAGTCGTAAAGCTTATTCTGGGAATCCCGGTTTCGGCAGTTCGTTGCAGGAGCCACGCGAAATCCTTTTCCCTGTCTTCAATGTCCTGGCCGTAAGCGTTGACGTTTTGACCCAGCAGCTGGACCTCTTTATAACCGTTTTTCGCGAGCTTATTAACCTCGTCGATTATTTTCCCGGGGGACCTGCTTCTCAGCTGTCCGCGAACCTGGGGAACAATGCAGTAAGAACAGGCATTTGAGCACCCCTCCGCAATGGTTACCCATGCGAAATAGTCCGATTTTCGCAGTACGGGTAAATTTTCGAACCCACTTGGTGTGGGGGTTGAAGCTACCGGACCTGATTGTTGAGCTCGTTTTACCAGATCGGGAATTTCTCCTAAGTTGGACGTGCCAAAGACGAAATCGACTCCTCCGGACTGGGAAAAGAGATCCCCGCCCAGGTGTTGTGCCATACAGCCGCCCACTCCCAGGATACTTTCGTCCTTCCTTTTGTCCTTTATCTGACCTATCCTGCCCCGAACTTTTTCCTCGGATTTGGCCCTTACCGCACAGGTGTTGAATATCAGAAGGTCGGCCTTTTCTATTTCGTCGACGGGTCTATACCCGTAATTGCCAAGATGTCCCGTGATTTTCTCCGACCTGTGGTAGTTGAGCTGGCAACCCCAGGTTTCGACGTACAGGTTTTTCTTCTCCATCTCACTCGCCCCTAAAAAATGTAATGGGAATGCTAAAGGACTGGCTAAAATATAGCTGCAATTCAGAATTATTTTAAATGATAAAGTTTCGCATATCCAGTCGATAAAAGGACGTACGCGATCACCGGGTTTTTTAAGTGGCATTAATCTACCGGATTGCCACGATCCTGGTCGACCAGTGTGAGTGACCTCTTGACAGTATGGCCCGGTATTTTTAGAAATACCGAGGTTGGTCAGGTTGCCGGCTTACCCTATAATTTTGTAACACAGTCTGAATAGGCTGAACCCGGAGTGAATACAAAATGAAGAGATATCTAATACCGATATTGGCTCTTATCATAATAACAGGTACGTTTTCCGCTTCCGGTGATCAGGCAAAAGCGATTGCCGATAACTACCAGTTCGACACAGCGCTTGAGCTATCCCGAATACTGGATAGACAGTTCGTGTTTTCTTTTGTCTCCGCGAGCTGTTCGCACTGTCAGATATACAAGGACGAGGTGCTTTCGGATCCGGGAGTTCGTAAAGTGTTAAACAACCACTTTGTTCTTTCTTTTGTTACGGTGGACGAGACGTTCGAGATAAATTTACCCAGCTACGGAAAGGTAACTAATATGCAGCTTGCGTCGGGTCTGGGTATAGAAGGGACTCCGACGACTTACATATTTTACCCTCCCAATCCGGAATTGCTTCAGGAGGGAAGGGGTATAACCAGTTTTCCGGGTACTCCGCCGGAACCTCAATCCATGGTAGACTTGCTGGAGAGGATAGCTACAGAGTCTTTTAAGGACGAGGAAGGAGACGAATCGGCCGAATCCGACGCGACCTCGTACTACAATTACAGGCCCGCGGTTAAGAAGATTACCAATGAAGATTATCAGCTCTTGCAGGAAAATTCGATCGAGATTCCTACGCTGACGTCAAAGGTGGAACTATCCTCTCTACCGGAGGCAAATGAGCTGATAGTAAACCTATCCGGCGATTCCGTCGAGGAGTACGCCGAAAAGCTCGTATCGAGTTCGGGAGTCCATAAGGTTTTCATCGTCGGGACCGGAGATTAGACCTGTCCCGCAGGAAGGCCAGAGTGCCGGAATTCGTAAGAAGCGCGGGGCCCGGAGAGTTACCCTGCCGAACTTCCCGGGGGACAACCTATTGCATAATTCTTTGTGACAGCTGTCCGTGTCATCTGGGATGAATTAGCTATAATGTGGAAAATGTTACCAAAAGCGACGAAATCGGCAGTTGTTTCGCTAATAATTATCTTCTTGCTGGCGACCTCCGGCGCCACGCCCGGTAGACAGATCAGCAGTTCGCCAGTGAAAATTACGATAGACCCGGGTCATGGCGGCTACGATCCAGGCGCAATTGTTTCCGGGGTAACTGAAAAAAGCGTAAACCTCAAGATCGCGATGGCGCTAAGGGAGCTGGGGCAGCAGCACCCCACGCTGGATTTCGTGTTCACCAGAACTACTGATGATTACATTCCACTGCTCGACCGGTTGGAATACGCAGAACAACACGGGAGCGTCGGTTATCTGTCAATACAGGCGAACTCGTTCTGGGATTCCGGCGTCTCCGGCGTGGAAACAATTCTCGATAAAACGCGCAAGCAGGGCGGATCCAGCTGGAACATGGCTCAGTCCATTCAGGATTCAATTGTAAGCCGGACCGGCGCTAGAGACAGAGGGTTAAGGTACCAGCGTCTTTACACGAGGTATACGACTATACCGTCGGCCATGGTCGAAGTCGGCTTTCTCACTTCACCGTCCGAGAGGGGGAAACTTCTGAGCTCCAGTTACAGGGAATCGATTGCCAAGGGTATCATTCAGGGGCTATTAAGACACTTCTCGAGCTGAATGGTTTGGATTGCCGGCCCCAGATGTAATTTGCCTAGTTCCCATCGGGTACTTCTCCGGGCGATCTGTTGGCTGTGATGGGGTCGCGCAACCCTGCGCACCATTACATTAATCCTGAGTCTTTCTCCGAGTAAGCGCCCAATTTCCCGAGTAACGAGCACCTCTTGGGGAAAATTACGTTCACCAACTGTATTTAAAGTTGATTTTACGGAACACCGTGTTTAAGTTTAAGTTGACTATCTAATAAAGGTGAAACAATGGAGGACAATACGTTCGTCTGGATAGCAGGATTTGCCGCGTCCGCGGCATTAGTGAACGGTCTCGGAATTCTTACTATCTTCAAGTTTAGCGAGTGGGCAAAAAAGGCAAAGACTTATTTCATCTGTTTCGCGGCTGGAATGTTGATTTCCACGCCGTTGATGCTTGCCCTCCCGAATGCCCTGAAGAAGTCGAGCAACGCCGGGTTTTTTGCTCTTGCCGGGTTCCTGTTTATGGTCTTTAGCAACAAATTTATTCGCCATCGAACCAAGGAGGAACCTCTTGCATTCGGGGTTACCGCAGTTGAAGGCATAGCTATTCACTCGCTCGTCGACGGCGTTATTTACGTCGTAACGTTCGAGGTCTCCGTAATGCTCGGAATACTTGCCGGCATAGGGCTTGTTGTCCACGAGTTTGCGGAAGGGATAATAACTTACACCACCCTGTTAAAAGGGAACGTCAGGGAAAAGGCGGCAATGGCGTATGCTTTCTTCATAGCGGCACTGACTACCCCCATAGGGGCTTTTGCGGCCTACCCGTTCATAGATAAATTCGGAGATCCAAGCATAGGCATGATGCTCGGGTTCGTTTCGGGGGTCCTTATCTACGTATCAGCGTCACACTTGCTTCCGGAGGTCCGTGATTCGGAGAAGAAACACTCGCTGGTAGCTTTTTTAGTTGGCGTTGCGCTCGCCGGTTTTATAGTTTTGACGAAAATCTAGTTCGGAAGAAAGGGTAAATTAAGCGGAGAAACGATCTGGATGGCGATGACGGCGCCTGCTATAAGCGTGGTTATTAAAGTTATAACAGTGCTGTACTTCAACCAGTATTTCATGGTGATTGGTTCGTGGTGATCCTCGCTTAGCGATACGATCATCTCGTTGGCGGGAGATCCTATGTAAGTGGCGTTCCCCCCGAATCCCGTACCAAAAGCCAGGGCCCACCAGAGAATATTTGACTCGCCCGGTAAATTTGCCGAGAGAGTTCCGATAATCGGAAGCATCACGGCAGTAAGGGGGATGTTGTCTACAAGTCCTGAGCCTATGGCGCTTAAAAATAATATGCTGAGCGCCGATAGCAAGAGATTACCGCGGGTTAAACGGAGCACTCCCTGTGCTGCCTTCGTTAACAGGGCAGTATTTCCGACACCGTGGACTACCACAAATAGGCCGGCGAAGAAGAGCAAAGTTCGCCACTCGACCCGTTCAAGGATCTCGCTCATGTCCGGTTGAGATAACATCAATATTAGAGCAGCTCCAGCCAGAGCCACGGTGGCCGGAGTGATCGACAGGACGCTCTGAAGGGTAAACAGGACTATTATAAATACCAGTGTAGCCAGGCTTTTACCGAGCAAACTCCAATCGGATATTTCTTTTGATGGTCTACTTTCCAATATGTTATCTAAGGCTTCCCGGTTCATCTCCTTGTTTTCCCGCCTGGTTTTCTCGGAAAATATCAATCTGAATACAATAGCCGTGACAGAGGTGCAGATTATGACCGTAGGGGCAAGGTTGTAGATATAATCCAGGTAACTAAATCCTCCTGCGGTTGATATCATGATGTTGGGCGGGTCTCCAATAAGCGTGGCGACACCGCCTATATTGGCAAAAAGCCCCTGGGTAAGTAATATCGGTTTCGGATCTATACCCAGGACGGAGCTTATTGACATCGAGATAGGAGCGACGAGCAGAATTGTCGTGACGTTATCGATCGTCGTGGACATGAGGGCTGCTAAGATACCGAATAACAACATCATGTAAAAGTAGTCGCCTCGCGATAGTTTGGCTGCCCAGACAGCCAGGGTCTCAAACAAGCCGGTATCCTTTAAGATTCCGACCACTATCATCATCCCGAACAGGAGGGCGATCGTATTCCAATCGATTGCTTCCGTTATTACCTCTCTTTCGTTGTAGAATCCAAAAACGAGGCCCGCGCCGACCATAAAAGCGGCACCGGTAACGGCAGCAAGCGATCTTTCTACTTTGTTTGTCAGAATGGCCAGGTAGGTCCCGACGAAAATCAGGGCGGAAATAAGGAGTTCAGAGTTCATATTACTCCGCCTCCTTTTACGGGTACAAGATGGCTACGCTTACATATAACCTATTTGCATCCCGAAAAACAGGAGGATACTGGCAAGTGTTAAGTTGAGCACTGTTAGTGGTAACCCCACCTTGACCCATTTCGTAAAAGTGATGGGGTTCTCCGTCCTTTCACTGAGCGATACGGTAATCACGTTTGCCGAAGATCCAATGGGAGAGCTTATTCCTCCAAGGCCTGCGCCCAGGGCCAGAGCCCACCAGTAAGAAGACAGATGTATCCCGTGGATGCTCCCAAGCCCCTGAATGACCGGTATGAGAGCAATTGTAAGCGGAACGTTGTCGATTATGCCCGAGAGAACCCCGGCCAACCAGACCAGGACGATCGGAG